>PPYF01195234.1_pt1 | contig 249416 bp, 251 predicted proteins | sample 1559871 | NCBI WGS metagenome assembly PPYF01 (sample SAMN08240021, study PRJNA423297) | Human gut metagenome, whole genome shotgun sequencing project. | reverse complement strand
TATCTCCAGCGTTCTTTTCAATAGCTTTCGTGTTTTCGCCGATGGCTTTCGTGTTTTCACCGATAGCTTTCGCGTTTTCGCCTATGGCTTTCGTGTTGTTCTCGATAGCCGTATCGTGTCCGTCTACACGGGTTGTCAAGTTCGTAATATTCGTCTTGTTTTCAGCAATATTGCTTGTGTTATCCGTTACCTGTTTCTTGAACTTTGCATCCAAGCCTACGGTAACGGTCGGTGCATCATCGTTTCCGCCTACAGTCACGGTGGTTTCACCGTCCGTGCCAAGGAATTTGACGTTGTTGTTTTTGTCTTTTCCGAGGTTGACGGCTTTCGTGTTGGTTCCGTCAGTAACGCTGAATTTTGCGGAAATATTGGTAACTGCCGTATTGCCGCTATTGATATTCCCTACCAGTTGATTGTTATTCACACCGTACTTGATAGTCGCGCCGTCTCTCGCTACGGTAAGTCCCTGATTTTCTTCTACGTCAAATGTCGCCACATTATTAGTATTGTCAATGGTCTGACCCTTTGCAGCCGGGTCTTTATCCGTTGTCGCCGCTTTGAGTACCCAGGATTTCATCTTCTCTTTGACGGTATCGCTGTTGTCGATCTGATCATTGATTTGCGTATTCAGCTTGGTTACGTTCATGCCGAGCTTCAGGCCGTCATTATTCACGGTCGCCGTGATGTAGTCATCACTCGTGACTTTAACGGTATCTTCGGCTTTCACGATTTTTGTTCCTTTTGTCGCATTGCCGTCTTCTAAGGTCCAGCCTTTTTTGAGGGTCGTGATATCTCCCGTATTGGTCGTTACTTTACTGTCAACATCTTTCAACTGTTTGAAGTTGACCGCATCGCCGTCTTTTGTACCGGGTGCCACGTTGGTGATTTTATTGTTATTCGCATTGATACCATTGCTATTGATATATGTCTTATCGCCAACTTTGAATGCTTCACTTGAAACGCTGGTCAGGCCTGTGAGCGTTTTGCTCAGTTCGAGTTTGTAGCCAACTTTCTTGTCGTTCGCGTCCTTGTCGTCAGTAACAGTCAAGTTCTTATCCACGGAAGTGAGGTTCGGACCTTTGACGGTGTAGGTCGTTCCCTTTCCGTCTTCCGTTTTTTTCGTAACGGTCACATAGTCGCCCGCTTCGACAGTGGTCTTAGCGTTTTTGAGCTGCGCGACGTTGACCGCATCGGTGTCGTTCGTACCTGCGGCGAGGTTGGTGATCTGTCTTGTTTTATCTGCCGTGCCGACAGAGACAGCGCCCTTCACGGATTTCCATGTCGACGTAGTTTCTGTGGATGCTTCTCCCGTGAGAGGATCATAACCGGCCACTTCCGCAGCGGTATCCGCCACCGCGCCTTCACCTAAGGCAACACCTGCGTTAGCCTTGGCTTGCGCTCCTGCGCCAAGCGCCGTTCCCTTTTCTTCCGACACAGCCGCATATCCTAACGCTACGCCGAGGTCGCCATTAATCCTTGTACCCGCACCGATACCAATCGCTTCTTTTGCTTCCACGAAAGAAGTCGTGCCAATCGCTATCGAATTGTAAAGGTTTGCAGCTCTCCAGTCGTGCGCATCTATCACCTTGTAATATTTTCTATCTACAATCGGTTTCGACGGATCATCATAGTTGTGATAAACAGCCTCATAGAGTCTATATAATTTTTGATCCGCTTCCGGCAATGCTTTATATTCTTCCGGAGTTATGCCTTTTCCTGAAACCCTCGCCTGATTACCGATCGCCACGGAACCGTCGCCAAATGCTCTGGTTTTATTTCCCAAGGTAACAGCACCCATTGCATACGATCCCGTTTGGTCGCCAACCGCTACAGCGTACGGTGCTTCCGCATTGGCCAGTTCACCAACCGCAACGCTACGGAAGTTACTGAAACTGTTAGTACCGACAGATACGGCGAACTCTTTGCTGTTGCTTTGGATACCGACGGATACGCCGCGCTCTTTACTCATGCTGTCCCTGCCGATGGCTACGGCTCCGAATCCGTCCGCATTGGCGTAGCCGCCGATCGCTACGGTTCGATGAATCACGCCCTTAGCCCCGGTGCCGATCGCTACTGTTTCCTGACCTTCCGCGCTGCTTTCGCGCCCGATCGCTACACCGCCGAAGCCTGTGACAGAAGCACTGCTACCGACAGCAACTCCGTCATTAGCCGCAACTCCGGATGACGCTTTCAAACCAATCACTACTGACGATTCTCTTTCGGCTTTGGCATCTTTGCCGATTGCGATCGCGTTTTTACCTGTCGCGCCATCGTTATTCCAGTTAGTGTCGGCAGGATTTTTGCTATCGTCCGATTTCACGGAGAAATAGTGAATGGAAGGCAAGTTGTCAATACGATCACCTAAGTTAATAATCGACTGATTTTTCGCGATATCGAGCTTGCTGCCGTCGATAGTGTATTTAATGGTCGAGTCTTTTCTTTCTACGGTGAGCCCGTTGCCGGATGCGTCAAAGGTAACCGTGTTGCCGTTTTTGATTTCCTGCGGTGTTGTTTCGTCCTTTGCTTTCAGTTTCCACGAGCTCATGACACCATCGGGACCGTCGGTAATGCCAAGGTCTTGTTTCAGCTGTTTCATGTTCAGCGAATAGGTGACGTTTCTGTCCTTATCGACAGATGAGGTCAGCGAGGACCCACCCGCCGTTGCATCCGTTGTTGTGTCTACCGCCGCTTTGAAGGTGACTTCCGGTTCTTTATCTCCGCCGAGTGTGACATTCGCCTTGCCCGTTCCACCGTCTTTTACGATGAAGCCTTTTTTGAGGCCGGTGATATCATTTTTGTTGGTCGTGATGTCACCCGTATTGGTCGTGACTTTTCCTTCCAACGCCTTCAGCTGCGCGACGTTGACCGCATCATTGTCGTTAATACCGCCCGCGACATTGACGATACGGCGATAGTTCGCGGCGACGTCCTTATCTCCTGCTTTGTACGCCGGATTGCCTACCGATACAATACCGGCTGCGGCTTTCACTTCTTCTTCGCTGAGGTACGCTTTCCCATCAATGGCTTCTTTCGCGAAAGAGTTGCTGCCGATCGCGATGCTGTTTTCGTCATAGGCACGCGCGCCGAATCCGAGCGCTACGCCGCCTTTTTTGTACACAATGGTATTGGAGCCGAGAGCCGTTGCGAATTCCGCGCGGGAGTCCGCCCAATGACCGACCGAGGTCGATTCTTTTTCAAATGTACGCGCCTGTTTGCCCAGTGCCGTGCTGTAATTCCCTTTGGCAACCGCCGCGGCACCGACCGCTGTCGTATTGGTGTCATGCGCTTCTGCCCCTGCACCCAATGCCGTCGTTTGGAATCCGAAAGCACTCGCTTTCATACCGATCGCCATCGAGTTTTCGCGTGCCAGTTTTCCCGGACCCGCTACTGTATCATCAGCGACCGGCAAATACGGCTCGCTCGGGTTCCATGCATCCCCCGGATTCGGCATACCCTCACCCGAATGATCCTGCGTTTTAGCGCCGACATAGGCGCCATCACCGATGGCAATGCCGCGGCCGCCCGTTTGATCTACCGTGCTGTTCGTTCCTACTGCAATTCCGCGGTTCGCCAACGATTTTGCCTGCGTACCGAAACTGATTCCGTTTTCCGCATCCGTTTTCGCAGTCGTGCCAATCGCAATGCCTTGATTCTTGGTTACAGCGGCCTCCTGCCCGATCGCGGTAGCGTACATTGCGGCTTGCGCCTTAGCTTCATTGCCGAGCGCTATATTGGCAAATCCCGCAGCGTCACTCTTCACGCCCAGAGCAAGTGAATAATGCGCGTTCGCGCCTGTGTGAGCGCTTGCACCCATGGCTACTGCAGCATAACCCTCACTTTTTGCTTTTTGGCCGATCGCAATGGCCTTATTTCCTGTCGCGCCGTCATTATTCCAGTTGGTGTCGGCAGGTTTTTTACTGTCATCTGCTTTGACGGAGAAATAATGAATGGAAGGCAAGTTGTCTACTTTGGTATTCATGGCCTTCAGCTACGCGACGTTCACCGCGTCAGTGTCTGCCAGACCTGCGGCGAGGTTGGTGATTTGTCTTGTTTTATCCGCCGCACCAACAGAAACAGCGCCGTTTCCGGATTTCCATGTCGCATTGTCCGTTGTCGATGCTTTATCCGTGGCGGGATCGTACCCGAAAACACCCGCAGCGGTAGCCGCTTGCGAACCGGTACCCAAAGCGACGCCGCCTTCGACGCTGACGTCGGCGTCATTGCCGAGAACGGTGACGTTCGATGCTGTGGTTTTCGCTTTTGTTTTCAACGAACCGATGATGATATTTCCGTTCACATTTTCCAACTCGTGGTTGTCGCCCATGATGATGTTATGACTCGAGTCGGCGACGGTGTTTCGGTTGCCCGTCACGATGTTGTAGGTTACTTTCGGCGTGCTCGTTCCGTCATCATGATCCGTATTGGAAATTTCGTTGCCTACGCCGGAAACTTGCGTATAGAGAGCTCCCATTACCATGTTACCGTCACCTTCGACGCTGACATGGCTTCTTCCTTTTTCAAAGAGACCAATCGGGCCGTTCTCATCCTGCGCATCATAGAAGTTTTGCTCTTTTTGCTTATCTTCATCCGTCAGCGCTTCGGGATTATACGCGTCATACACAAAGTTACCTGTGCCACGGACAAATGCCCCGTGGGAGTCTTCTACAACGTTCTTATTTCCGAAAACGCCGTTTTCCCGACCCGTATCTTTCTCGTCTCCGCCGAAAAGCATATTATCATTGCCGACGGTGATGCTTTGTTCAAACTGCTCTTCACTGGTATTGCCACTTGCACTAAGTTGGGTAGAGCGATCACCGATGACAATACTGCTCTTACCTACAGCAAAAGCATTATATCCTAAGGCAACGGCATTATCTCCATGAGAACTGGTATCGACACCAATTGCAATGGAACCTTCTGCTTTTGCGCCATCATTTTTGTAGTTGCCTTCATTAGACGCGCTACCTGCACTTCTGACGGAAACGTAGTGCATGAAAGGCATATTATTATATAAGTATCTGATTCTTGAATCATTTGTACTTACATCCGTCTTAAGACGCCCGATGTCTCCCTCGTTTGTGCGTACCCGCCCGGAAAGATTGTTAATACTTGTGGTATTGGTAGCGATTCTCGCCCCCAGCTTATTTTCCGACGCAACAAGGTCTTTCCATGCTTTGCTCTGGAGAGCTTTCAGCTGCGCCACATTGACCGCGTCGGTGTTGTCCGAGCCGGCAGCGACATTGATAATCTGTCGGGTAATGTCCTTTTGCTGATTACCGACAGAAACGGCCGCTTTTGTGGCTTTCCACGTGGAAGTTTCGTCCGCGCCGGCTCCCAACGGATCATAACCGACTTTACCGGCTTTGCCGTAACTCGGAGATGAATAAGAGCCTACGTTGGATTCACTGCCCAACGCCACGCCGCCATCGATATCCGCTCTGGTGTTCGCGCCGAGGGTCACCGCGTCCTTCGCATAGGCTATCGAATTATATCCGATCGCCGTGGCGTTTTCCAAGGCCGCATTGGCGCTACTGCCGATTGCCGTACCGCCATCAGCTAATTGTTTTTGCCAGACATCACCCACATTGGCAGTTCCGCCCAATGCGATCGAGTTTTTGCCGTACGCTCTGGCTTCCCGTCCGATAGCGACGGCATTATACACCGTTGCCGTATCATTTTCATTGCCGGCCATTGCCCTGCGACCGATGGCAATCGTGTCACCGCTGTACGCCTGCGCTCCACCGCTCGAAGATTCGTAGTCACTGCCGATGGCAATCGCACCGAGTCCTTTGGCACTTGCATAATTACCGAAGGCGAAGGAGTCCATCGCCGACGCTTCCGCCGAGTTCCCAAAGCTCAAGGCATATTTTCCCGTGGCTTTGGCGCTCCCGCCGATGGAGACGGATTGATGCCCCCACGCCTTGGCATCACGCCCGATGGCGATCGCCGAGTTCATTTTTGCGATATCGCTGACAACGTAGGGGAGTTTCGTTGTCGGGTCAAGTAGGATCGAGTTCGAATCTTTTTTGTTCGCACCAGCTTCGGCTTGAATCCCGATGGCAATACTCTTATCGGCGGAGATTGCTTTATCTCCGATAGAGACCGCTTTATCACCCAGCGCCCAAGCCATATTACCGATGGCAACATCGCCGTCACCGCCGTAACCGCCGTCCCGCTTGTATCCTCCCGCCAACGAGGAGCGGCCGATGGCGACACCGTGGTCGGCTTCCGAGAAGGCACGGTAGCCGAGTGCCATGGCGTGTTTACCGAATGCCCCGTCGTTATTGACGTTGGTCCATTTGGGGTCGCCTATCGTTCTCGTCAGATCATCACGATTCGGTTCAGTGTAGTCCGGACGTACAGAAAAATATTTGAGAGCGAGTCCGTCCTTTTTCAGTTTCTCGCCGATTTTATTCGAAACGTCATTATAGTAGAAAATACGATTCGCAATCGCCTCAGGAAAACTCGTAGGCCCATACTCCGCTTTCGCACCGGGGATTTCTCCGCCGTGGGCAATCTTGTCAAGCAAATATTGGGCAACTTCGTTCTTGACTTCGTCTTTTTCCTGTTGTGTCAAAGCCTGTACATCTGCCGTGCCTCCCGCCAAAAGCGCAGACATGACAAAGACGGCAAGCAGGCTGTTTTTGATGCGTGATTTATTCTTCCCGTGTCCTTTCGCCAACTCGGATGCAACGACCCAGCAGTTTTTCGTCTTACTCCAAATCAACTTATAAATTTTATTCATATTTCCTCCTAAAAAGAGAATCGTAGCTAAAAGCTACCCCCCAAAAAACATCGATGCTATTATTATATTATCATTATAAGCCACAATAAGACACACGTCAACATATATCAAATATTTTCTATATAACTATATATTATTCTTAATCATGCATGACAGATATCCGGTAAGAAGTATGAAAAAGCACAGGACATGTAACATCGTTTTCTCAGTTAACACGGGGTTTTCGGAAGAGTGCCATGGAGAAAGGAAATAAAAATTTCAAATTTCTTTTTTCTTATTTTTATTTTTACTTATATAATATAATGAATTCTTTCTCGGTTGTTTGTTGTATCCGAAAAGCGGTGTAGTTTTTTGTGTGAGTCATTTCCATATTTTTTGGTTTTACTCACACTTGCCCCTGCCGTTCTGTAAAAAACGTTCTTTCGTTTTTGCTCCAACCTACCCCTTTCGTCAACCTGTCGGTTGACACTTTAGCCAAGGCAAAGCGTCTCACTCACTTTTACAGCGTCGCTCCGCTCCGTCACAAGTTTCCCTGCGCTACTTCCGCCCATGTAAAAGGCGTATCTCGATCCGGCCGTGCTGTCGGCAGGCTTATCCCTTGACCGAAATAACCCACTGAATATTCCCATATCTCATCACGCTCCTTCCTGTTTGACGCATGAAAAAAGCACCTGCCTGTATAATCAGGCAGATGCTTTCTCTTATATCGATTTCCTCTCCCTTAAAATGTCCATAATATTAAGGGAAAGTTCTCCTTCTTAAGGGAATGCTACTTTATTCTGTAGCAGCAGGTGCTTTTGCCGCTTCCCTTGCGTCTCAGTTCGCCGGAAGCCACCAGCTTGCGCAGCGCTCCCTCTACGGAACTGACGCTGAGAGACGGACAAAGTTCCCGAATATCCTGTTTGGTAAAACGACCTATCTTGTTTTGCGCTGCAAGCCGCACTATATCCAGTGCGGATCGTTTGATTTCCACAAGGGAGAAACGGTCCTCATAATCCCTGTAGGCCGCAAGGATCGTTCCAAGAAGGTATTTGATAAACGGGACAGGATCATCTGCTCCCTCATGCCAACCATCCTGTGACGCAGACAGCGCATCATAATATAAATCCTTATTCTTAGCGATCTTCGCTTCCAAAGAAATATATTTTCCGACATAGAATCCGCTTCTGTATAAAAGGAGCGTTGTAAGCAATCTGCTCATACGCCCGTTTCCGTCATTAAACGGATGGATACAAAGAAAATCGTGTATAAAAACAGGAATCGCAATCAGCGGTTCAAGTTCCATATTCCCGATAACACGGTTGTATTCCTCGCACAGCTTGTCCAGCGCAGACGGCGTCTCGAAAGGCGCAACCGGAGTAAAGAGCGTTTCCCTATGCCCGTCCGGATAAGTCGCACTGATATAGTTCTGTACTGTTTTCGTCCTTCCTGTCACGGGATTATTCATGTGGCTATAGAGGATTTTGTGCAGTTGAAGAATGAGGTCATATGAATAAAATACCGCGGCTGTCGTAGACCGAGGCAGTATTGTCATTTCCGCAGCGTATTGCGCGGTCAAGAGCCATGATGGTCGCAATTGCCCCGTCAATCTTTTCCGTGGATTTTTCCTTATCGGCTTTAATATTCCCAGCCGGGTCGGTGCGGATGAAGATGTTGTCCATATTCCACCGAAGGACAGGGTGTCCGCCGTGGGCGATGCGTCCTTCCAATGTAAGTTTCATGAATTCTTTGGTTGGAGGACTCATATCCTTGAACCCTTGTCAAAATGGAACAACGGTAAAGCCCATTCCCTCGAGGTTCTGCACCATCTGCACCGCGCCCCAGCGGTCAAAGGCAATCTCCCGTATATTAAACCTTGTGCCAAGCTCTTCGATAAATTTCTCAATAAAGCCGTAATGAACAACATTTCCCTCCGTGGTCATAAGCAAGCCCTGACGCTCCCACAAGTCGTAGGGAACATGATCGCGCTTTACCCGAAGGTCAAGAGTATCCTCCGGCACCCAGAAGTACGGCAGGATACTGTATTTGTCCTCCTCATCCTGCGGAGGGAATACCAGCACAAACGCCGTGATGTCCGTGGTACTTGAAAGGTCAAGCCCGCCGTAACAAATTCGCCCTTCCAGATCGTCCTCGCTCACAGCGAAGGAACAGGCATCCCACCTGTCCATCGGCATCCATCTGACGGATTGTTTCACCCACTGGTTAAGACGCAGCTGCCTGAAAGAGTTCTCCTCGCCGGGATTCTGCTTTGCGGAGTCGCAGGCGGCTTTTACCTTGTCAATGCCAACCGTGATACCGAGCGAGGGATTTGCCTTTTTCCACACGGCGGGATCAGTCCAGTCCTCCGACTCGTCCGCACCATAGATAACAGGATAGAAGGTCGAATCGATTTTCCTTCCGCTCATGATGTCGAGAGCCTTCTCATGCTGTTCATAGCAGATGGAATGCGTATCATTGCCTGCCGTGGTAATGAGGAAGAACAGCGGCTGCATCCTCGCATCGCCGGAGCCCTTGGTCATGACGTCAAACAGCTTTCTGTTCGGCTGGGTATGCAGTTCATCGAAGATAACGCCGTGGGTATTAAAGCCGTGCTTGTTCGCCACATCCGCCGAAAGCACCTGGTAAAAGCTGTGCGTGGGCAGATATTCGAGCCGTTTCTGCGATGCGAGTATCTTCACGCGCTTTGAAAGCGCAGGACAGAACCGCACCATATCCACAGCGACATCGAAAACAATCTTTGCCTGGTTCCTGTCCGCGGCGATCACTCGCTTGGCATTTCTGCTCATCTCGCAGAGCGCGGCAATGAAATGCGTGCAGGCCTTCACCGAATCCGCGTCCGGCAGTTCCGCAAACCAGGGGAAGGAAACCCTGTCCTCCTTGACCAGTTTCTTGCGCCGTGCGCCTGTGACGTTGTACTTTACTTGCATTGCGTTTACCTCCGCTTTCGCTTGATTTTCTGTGCCTTGCGGCTGTTATATACATCACTCTAAAGCCCTAAAATAGCAAGCGAATAACGGGATTTTCTTTGTAGAATTATCGCCAGAATATCAGACTCGGAACTGTGAGTAGTACACAATGCCTGACAGCACGAAAACAGCGCACGGGAGTGCGATACCGTTGCCCCACATCTTATATTCGGCGGAGTCCGTATGCGGATCGGAGAGCCACTTGATTATCTGCTTGTCCGTTTTCGGTTTGGATGCGCCGGACACGACATTCCTGTGCGTTTCAAAAACATCCCTCCATGAAGCCAGCTCCTCATCGGTCGGATCATCCGTTCCGAAGTCAGCGCACCACCAGTCCGGGAATCCCTGCAGCCTTGCACACTCGGTGGATAACAAGACGAGATATACACACAAATTCACCTGGAAGCCACACGGCAGCCAGTTTACGATTATTGAAGAAATCCCCGAGGATAGGTTGCATATAAAAATTCGTCTGCCGGAAAAGCTCGATAAAAGTGCTTTTCTAGCCACTTTAAAATACGATTCGTCTTGGGTGACCAAACTGGATTAAAGGAGTCTTATGGGATACATAGATAGAGATGGGTTTAAGGATTGGCTCCGAGAAAACTACTCAACAAATGACAGAGTGGTTCGCGATACGGTTTCAAGAGCGGATCGCGTCCGAAGAGCTTTTGAGGAAATGAATTCCGAGTTTTCCTACGAAAAAGAAATCAAACGGGATAACGGGCAAAGCCTATGGAACTTAATCTCCCGCAGAGGGGTAATAATCAAAGAAAGGATAAATTTGCCCGTGGGTTCCAACCAGATGGATTCTATTTCATCATCCGCAAAAAAATATATAACCTATCTACGTGAGAAAAAACAGCAATAACTCTTATAAGCTCTTGTCTCTAACAGACAGGGGCTTTTTCATAACAACAGTTCCGTAGTCTCAATATCTCCAAAAACATCTCTAACAACATTTCCGTTGTCTCAATACGGCAAAAAGCAGTTCTGTAGTTACAACCCTCTATTTTCCAGTGATCAGAACTGTTGTCAAACGGCCTAAAAAAGGGATTCCGATTATCTGTCCAAACTGGACAGTTTCTCGGAATCCCTTGATTTCAAGCCTTTTTTATACAGTTTAGTCCTTCAATCTTGACATCAAACAAATAGTCTCCACATGCGTGGTAGTGACATCAAAACATATCACTCCACCGGCTCACCATATAGGCGTTTCATGCCATCATATGTTACTAACCATATACGTTTTGATTGCCTAGCCTCAACGCCTATCTTAAATCGTGGTGGCTTTCCATTTCTTTCAATACAAGCTTGACGCAATGAATCTGTACTCTTTCCCCATAATTCCGCTGCTTCTTCCAGAGTTAATACTTTATCAATGTAATTCATCGGATCCTCCTGCATATATAATATCCTATAACACATCCGGTAATCAAAGCTTTTATGGCTTCCTTATCAAAGTCTATAAAATATATTAAAATGGCAATGCCTATAATTGCTATAATGTCTTTCATCGTATTCACTCCTTATGATATAATGAAAGTGTCAGGAGAGGTTTCCCTCTCCCTTCACCGCTCTCTTATCGTTTTTGTTTTCGACGACGCTTACGATTTGAGGGCTTTTCTTTTTTTCTGAACTCTAGCCATATCATTACTACTAATGTTATGAACCATTCAACATCTACTTTATCAATCATTTCTACCTCCTTTCTATGGTTTTATTATACCGCATATACGGTATAATGTCAAGTAAAAATAAACAAAAAAAGTGCCCAAAAAGCTAGATTTTATCTAACCTTTTGGGCTTTCTTCTTTTTCACATACTTAACGCAATATGCTACGAGATAAACGGATCACCGTACCTTTCACCACTGAGCCACCGTATACATTACCGTGGCTCCTTTTATTTTAGAGCCATCAAATTGTACTAATCCTTCTACCCTACCGGCTTGATAGCCTACCGTTGGGTAGACTTTATCATCAATTACAGTAACACCGGCTTTAATCTTATGTTCCTTATTAAGGTTGATTTTGTAGACATCAACCTTCTGTTTTTCAGTATTCGGCACAACTACAGTTCTATCAGTATTGACAATGGCCTCATTAGGTACATCCGGTGATTTATTTTTAATTGCTTCAGCTGTCTTAGCAGCAGCCTTTTCTACCGTAGGTGCTACTACCGTATACGTAACAACCGGCTTAGCTTCAGGTACGGCTTTTGCAATTTGTTCCGCCTGTTTAGGAGTTACTTTAATTTCTTTAGCAATTTCCGCTGGATTTGACATAGTGGTTTGAGGTATAACTTTTGGCTTCTCGACCTTTTCTTTGCTGTTGATATAAAATGCCGTTGTAATAACAATTAACGCCACTGCAATGGCTGCATATAAAACATAGCATATTCTTTTATTATCCATATCCCTATCCCCTAAATAATTATTTTAAGCCGTCCAATAGTCAGTAATGCCACGAGCAATCGCCCGGACCATTTTGTCTAAATCATTTTCTAAAATTTCTAGATCTTCCATGTTGTCGATAAATGCCAACTCGACTAACACGGCAACGGCATCAGTGCCATTTAAGACCCATAGGCCATCACGCTGTTTACTTCCCCGGTCAATAGTATTTACAGACCGGATAATTTGAGACTGTATAAATCCGGCTAATCTCTGGCCATTAAAAGATTTATACAATGTCTCTGTACCACGAGCCGTAGTATTAAAAGCATTACAGTGGAGACTGATAAATATATCAGCCCCCCATTCATTGCTAGCTGCACACACCTCGCCTAAATCATCAGATTGCAGTGCTTTTACTTCAACTCCGGCCGTAATTAAGTACCCAGCTAATAACTTACCGGCCTTAGCGGCAATATCACTTTCACGGCTTCCGGTAACAGGATTAACGGCTCCCGGATCAGGTATACCTCCAGGTGCATGGCCTGGATTTACAAATACTCTCATACTGCACCTCCTAAAACTTAACCTTATTTTCAATCTTATCTTTTACTAATTCCAAAAACCGACCCATACTTTTATTTCCTCCGTCCCGGAGGTTTTCTAAAATACTTAAAAATTCAGATGAGCCCAAATATAACCATACAAGATTGACTGCAAAAGAGTTCTTGCCTGCCATCCAGTCAAACAAAAAAGCAGCCGCCGTGGCTGCTACATATGTAAGTACTTTTTTGCAAAATCCCTTACGCATATATTCGCTTTTAATAAGGTTTAAATCAAAGGCCGTAGGAATTGCCCTGTATTTTTCCCACACCGCAATGTGTTCCGGATCATATCCAAACTGATTTACTAACATATTATATGCCACACTAGCCCACTTGGTTACAAGATCAAGGCATACTAATAACACAAATATACCTAATACTTGTACGTGCTTTAATCCAATTAGCCAAATGGCTACTGCGGCCACAACAGATAATGCTGATTTCACCCACCATGCGGAAATCAATGATTGCCACATGTCTTGCAAATACTGTACATAAATCATTCATTGATCTCCTTTTCAGCTTCAATTTCTTTATCGCATTCTGCAATAGCATCAAGATAAACATTTAAAACACAATTTTCATCCGGACAACGGCCATCTTCAGTTAATTCCGCTGCACAATATTCGCAATATAATTTCTTTTCCATAATTAAACCTCCTTGATTGCATCAATCATAGCCTTATTATTGGCTTGATACTGATCACGTAATTGTGCTGCCAACTTATCATTACCTTGTAATAAGGCTGTAAGCATACGTTCTTGCAGCGGAGCATTGGCAGCATCTGTTTCTGCCTTAATTTCTTGTATCCGGGCCTTTCTTACTTCCGCTTCTGATGGTACATATGGAGTTGGCAACACTGGCTTATCTCCGCCCCAAACATATTTACCATCAGCTAATTTAGCCTGAATGCTTCCATCATCATCTCTTAAATATTGTTTTCCCGGATACGCTTGCTTTGCTAGCGTTTCCAGTTCTTCCCATGTATCTCCATGAACTTCTAGCCAGTATGATGCTAAACGCTGACTTTCTCCGTTTTTATCCGGATTATCTAGTACAATAAGATATTGATTCATACAATCATCAATCCTTTCTTTTAAATAACTGGAGGTAAAATTATGAAACTGCCAAACAACTATGGATCCGTCAGCAAATTATCCGGTAATCGCCGTAGACCCTATATGGTCCGTAAAAGCCTTGACGGAAATCAATTAGTTATCGGCTATTTTGAGACAAAAGAAAAAGCCCTTCAGGCCTTGGCTGATTATAATCGCCAACCTGCTGAGCTTCCAAAATCAACTATTACTTTAACAACGCTATACAAGCAATGGCTGCCGCATCACGCTCCAACGCTTTCTAAATCTGGAGTATCTAGTTATACAAACGCTTACCGGCATATCCAATCTATTGCCACTATTCCAATACAACAACTAACATACGATGATTTTCAAGGCGTGCTTGATGCCATGCAATTATCTTACGCAAGCAAAAAGAAGGTACGCTCTTTAATTAACCAACTATGCAAGTATGCCATCAAAAAGGAACTCATGCAGCGTAACTATGGAGACTTAGTCACTATTGGTAAGAATACTAAAGTACGGCCACACAAACCATTTACCCGGCAGCAAATAAATAAACTATGGCAGCTTAATACATCCGAAGCGGATGGAGCTCTGATTCTCCTCTATACCGGCATGCGGTGTGATGAGCTACTCAATCTCCGGCGAAAAGATATTAATCTTAAAAGCAAATACCTCACAATTACGAAATCAAAAACTAAAGCCGGTGAAGGGAGAGTTATCCCTCTTCATAAGCGTATTTTGCCAATTGTCGAACGTCTCTGTTCTCAATATCAAGATCGCCTATTCCCGATTTCCTATACCAATTTTTCAAAGCATTTTAATCGGATCACAAATGGCAAGCATACGACTCACGATTGCCGGCATACAGTAGCAACCATGCTTGATCGTGCCGATGCAAATCCTAATGCTGTTCGGGCTATACTCGGACACAAAAATGGAGATGTAACAATCAAGGTATATACTCACAAAGGCTTACGTGATCTGCGTAGAGCTATTGCATTGCTAAAGTAATGCTGCAAACTTGATACTATTTATATTTTAAGCAAGTAGAATAGATGCACTATTGTTAGAGTCTTGATGTTGCAAATTAGTTACTAATTGCACTAATTACCGGTGCATAATTGCTCCAGTTTGGAGCGTTTTTGTATGCTTCTACGCTTTCTGCTGGAACCATTACAGATATTACTGCCCCACCCGACCCTAACATAAATGAGCCATTCAACGTTGGAGGTGTAGTTGCTCGCACAATCAATGTAAGGTCAATTTTACAGCTGCTAAACGCTGAATTTGTAACTGATTTACAAAATTCACCCAGTTCGACTATTTGTATTTTATGACTGTTATTAAATATGTTGGCCGTTAAATTCACAATTGATGGCAATCGTACTACTTCCAAATTGCCGCATTGAGCAAAGGCAAAAGGGCCAATGCTCTCACACTGCTTCAAATCGATTTCAGTCAGTGTTGAATTGAATGAAAAACACTGTTGCCCAACACTAGTAATAATGTCAGCGTTTGGCACAGCTGCAAGTTTTGGAGAACCATAGAACGTGCCAGTAGGCAAGGCTGTTACCTTTCCTATATCAACCTCTATTAGATAGTTGCAATATTGAAAAATGTTTGATTTATTATTCAATGTTTCCAGATTTGGAGCACTAAATCGCTGCATCGTTGACATAGTAAATGCATTATCCACTCCAATAGAAATGAGTGAGTTATTAGTATAACTGCTCATACTCTGCATACTATACAAACGAGTGTTTATGGCAGTTTCTGTTCCGATATAGTCACTCCACGGATATGTTCCATCAGCGAGTGTTGCCAAATCAATGCCTTCACCTTTACCGGTTGAAATTTCATCAATCGCCTTAGGCATTTCTGATGGCAGCATCTTCTTGTCATTTCCAAGTTTAGATTTTATCGCCTCTGCAATCCGCTGCAAGGTGTCACTATTAATTAGTACAAGAGCCATTAATACCGGACCTCCTCTGCATTCACGATCTTACCAAGGGCATCATCAATCAATGACTGTACCTGACTTTTAGTAATCATATCCGTTTTAATGCGATTGAGTGTACTATTTGTCATGTCTATTTCATCAAATAAATCATTATAATTATGCCTCATTTGATCTATATCGGCACCAACAGCATCAGTAATAATATCCTTTACTTGATCAGCCGTAACTAAATATTTAATGCTTTCCTTTAAATAGTAGATATCCTCTGATACCGTGGCGTTCATTTGTGCCATATTATTATTGATTTCCCTATAGGCTCCTTCTGCCGTTGTCAGTCGATCATTAATCTTATTTAATGCCGTAGTTTCAGCAATTGGCAGCTGCACAGTATTGCCACCTGTGATAGTTAATAGATTACCTTCTATTTTTAACTCTTGTAATACGCCCTTTTCATTAGGCCTTACATTAATTTGATCCTTATTATTATGTATTACCACATTTACTGATTTACAATTCATTCTTATCCCCCTTAAAAGCATTGCCCGGAGATATTAATAATTCCCCTTGCACAATTCTCTGGGCCTTGCCATTGCAAATTCGTTGGATATCATAATACATCTTATTAAATTTAGCATGACTATTATTAGCCATTAATTTAGATGTAACATCACGGTTTATCCTCAACAAAATCTCGCCATTACTAACAACCTCGCACTCACATTTAATGGCTAACGGATCGCTATACCGATAACAGGCACCAAATATAAACTTACTATTTGAAGTGTCTATTAATTCTCCGTTATCGTCAGTTAAATTAAAAGTTATTTGATGATCGTCTCCCTGATTGATTTCTAAATCAATCTTTTCGACTTCATTACTAGTGTAAATCAATTTATCACCTCCTAACATTTATGATATGTATTTAATTTTTCATCCCCAAGGTGGACTATATGATGAAAACAAACTCTTAACCTATCCAATAAGATTTACAAAACGAGTTACTATGGTTGCAAATCATACAACAGGGCAAAGTGTAACAGTCGAGATGGCAATACGACCAACTACTGATGGCTTAACTAGTGCTGTTATAGTAACCTCAACTCCAACTCTAGATGGCAAGGCGTATTGGCTTGCTATTGGTAGTTAGTAGCCAAGGTGTAAATGTTAATCCAAACATCAAAACTAATAGCACTGCGGCACAAATCGACTTACCGGTTATTTTTCCAAATAAAAACCTTGCATCTGTTTTATCAGACACTTGCAGTATGATTTCAGGAATTACTGGTAACGATGAAGGTGCACGCATTGCTAATAGATGGAACGATAAAGTAAACTTATATTCCGCATGGGATAAGGGATTAACAACTGAGGTAACTATTATCGCCCTTGGTTGCTAGCCAAGGTGTAAACGCCCTAGCTAGCCCTGGAAATGGCAATAATATTGCTTGGCCTATTACTTTTAACACAGTGTTAAGTGCTCGTATAACAGCTGTTGATAATGGTAGTGATATATATAGATTATCGCTAGCCGGATACAACAAATTTGGATTTAGCACAAATTTAAGAGGCGTATCATCTGATGTAAGCTATAGTGTTATTTCCGTTGGCAATTAACCAAGGTATAAACATCAATCCAAATATAACTATTAATAGTAGCAGCAGTACAATTCAATTACCCATTCCATTCGTTAAGAAAAATCTTGCATCCTTGTTATCCGATACAACCGGCACAACCGCTATTACCGGTGGTGGAAATGATGAAGGTGCTGCTATTAGATCACGTTATACAGATCGAGTTATTTTATACTCAGGTTGGGATAGAGGCTTAACAACAGAAGTAACTATTATTGCTTTTGGATATTAGTACCCAAGGTATAAACGCTGAAATTAAAACTGAAGAAACAATTTTGCAATATCCTATAAACTTGAATACTTATTTAGGTGCATTAGCATTAAGCCACGATGCCTATAGTTTGGTAAGTGCAAAAACAATTGAACGAATAACCACATTAAAAAACGGAACCAGAAACAATGATTTATCAACTATTGTATTACGCAAAGTATTGGTCAAAGACTCTACACCATATACTGCTGGCGGTGCTCATGTTTTTATTTTTGGCAATTAAATTCCAATAGAAAACCAAAAGAATGCCACATTGTCACCATAGTTGCGATTTAATACATCGAAGTAAGCAATAGCATTAAAACTATCATTTTTTACGCCTCCAATTCCATCATTATTGAACAATACCATATGAGGTGGTTTATTAGTTAATTCTGGAGCTACTGTAGGCATTAATAATACTCCAAATGCTTTTTGGTAAATAACATTAAATTGTACGCTTTTAGCTCCAGCATGATAAGTGTATCCACCTTGGCTATATTCCTACTAGCCATATCCAAGTAGTGATTTCTACATTAGAGGCCGTCAAAGCATGTAAAAACACACGTGCGTTTGAATTATTAGGATTTACAGAGGCGTGCTCCGCAAACGTAGCAGAGGTATCGATTAACCCAGATGTAAAACCTAACAATTTTTTAAATGGAATAGGATATGTAATTAATTTTTCGCCTTCGGAATATCCTGAATTTAATGCACTACCCGTAATTCCAATAACTTTTATACCTTGGAGAATTAACCCCCCAAACAGCTTGCCAAAACTGATTGACCAAGCATTAGGATTATCAAAATTGTATTTGACTCCTAATGCAGTAAGTTTTTCTTGATCTAAAGCACTAATTACTTGTTTGTTAAAATCCTTAATATTTGTAACCGGCAGAGATGCAACTAGCGATAATAAATCCGTAATGCTGCTCTGAATCCCTTTAATATTATTAGCTGGATTGCCAACCCATGTGGATTCTCCTGTAATGGCCTTAATACGATTGCCAATCATATCAGTTAAGGCTGTAATAGTTTGAGCCGTATTAGCAGCGACTACCGCATCATTAATCCGATGGGTATTGTTACCATATTTTCTAAGCTCATCACTAATCATCGTCAAAACTTCTTCTGCCGTGACCCACATCGTATTTGATAGTGAAATCGTTACATTATCCGAATTTGAATAACCAATACCCATTGTTACGGTTTTGGCCACTAATGTGCTGCTAGATGCCGCCTGAACAAAATCCGGATTTGCATCCACCATACCCGCAAATAAAATTTCACCTTCATCCGGATCCGTTGCAAAAATACCGATTTCGGAAATATTTTGAGCCGTTGTAAAATTAGCGTTAGTCAATCGCACTGTTACCGTACACGTATTATTCTTTTGTACCTTAGTAATAATTTCTGCATTGTCGATTTCTCGTACTAATCGTGTAGCACTTTCAATATTTGTCAAGTTACCACTACCAAAGGCAACTCGTGTAATATTTAATTTAGTGCTTCCGGCCGTAACTTTTGCAATGAGTGCCGTGCCTTTATTGGTGACTTTTGCACCTTGCCAATTAGCCATTTACTACCTCCTCATTATTAATAATCATCCCTATCCCAATTCTTGTACTTGCAACCGGTGTAGGATCTACAACTACACTGGTGTGATCAATGCCTGCAGCAAAAGCCACATGCCATGTAGTTTCCTTGATTTCTATAAAATTAAAGCCGTCAAAAATGCTTCTCGCATTCTTGACGGCGTAAACGCTATCTCGTAATTCATTTAACTTATCTGGTTCCGTTACGGCTTCACCATAAATATTCACTTTAAAGTGGTAAGGGCTTCCTCCGTAATCGTACCAATCTTGATATTCGGCCGTACTGTAAATGGCTGATACCATATCTTCTACGGCCTGTGGTGTACCTTTTCGCCGGTGCCATGCTATTGATTGCCTAATCAGATTCCGCTTCACTTCATCAGTCATATCATATTTAAAAAAATCAACATGGAATTGCCATGCCAATAAATTGAGTATTTCTGTAGGCAGTTCATCTAGCCGAGAATAAAGTTCTAACTTTTTAACATCATTAGATACATCCTCAACCAATGCATCCACAGCCTTAATAATCAGTTTAATATTTTCATCATCGAGACTGGAAGGTAAGATATCTATCAGTTTCATTTTTTCAACATCAATCATCTTCTAACCCCCCATATATGATATTTTTGCTACTATTCCAAGCTATTTCATTATTGGCCACAGCTTGATGCACAAATGCCGGTTCAACTCGTTTTGCCCCAGCTTCCATAATCCTATGAATCAATTCAGAAGGCTCAATATCTCTTCCCATTTTAGACCGTTGCCAAACAATGTAATCTTCTACCGCTTGATTTACGGCTAATTGAATGGCCCCCTGTGTAGTTTCTTTAGATTTTGCAATATAGTATGTTGCGGCAAAATTAAACAACTTCTTTTTAGGCTGCCGCACATTTACTTTATCTGTGCATGGCCGTACAGTTTTATTCGAGCAAGCTACTTTTACTTGATCCAAAACTTCTTGTTCCGGCAGTTCGCCATTTTCCATGAGCACATAGAGATCAACTTCACCTTCACGTTCAAAGTTTCTATCCTCCGGCCCCTCTACATAAGTATCAATGATGCCTGTATTCGCCGATAACGCAAAGTATTCATAGGCACCTTTTGGTCCGGCAGAAGAAAATCGTTCCGGTGCTAAATGAATGCGTTCCCGATATGGTTCATCTGTTTCAATATCAGAACCAGCTGCACTGGTATCCGTATTCACCACGCTGGCCACCCAAGGCACTGGATCCACCAGCTTGTTAATTTGCCCTGCCACGTATCCATTACCCAGCTTACCGGCAGTCATACAATAAGCAATCGCCGTAGCATTCAATTTCCCTGGATTAATGGTAATGTCTTTGTCAAAATTAAAATAAATATTATCGCCGGCCGTAACTCGTGTACCGGCTGGAATAACTACTGCTGATGTACGCTTTTCTGATAACGTGATCAGCATTGTAGTTTGAGCACTTTTAGCAGCTGTCCTTGCCGTACCTACCAATAAACCTAGATGATCTAAGCCCCAAGCCCTAGAATATGCAAGTAAGTTTTGCTTCCCGGTAAAATCAACACGTCGCCTAAGGCCTGTAAGTGCATAGGTGATTACCTTAAATGTCAGATACGTTGGATCCGCCGGAGCTAATGCATGCCCTCCCAAAGCATTAAAGATTTGCACTAAGTTAGCCATGATCTTATCCGGATTAGATTCAGCAAATGAAATATCCGGCAATCCGGCCTTTACCAACAGTTCTGACGTATCCTCTGTATCAAAGGTTAATAATTCTTCAATCGCCATTTATCTCACCCCCTTCACGGCTACGGTTAATATCGGTCTAAGGTGCCCAATCTCAGGCACATCATATTTGAGACTCGTAATCTTAGCTCTCGGTTCATACTTTCTAACCTGCCTAATAATTTCAGTGCTGATTTTAGCCTGTGCCATCAATGTTGGTGAGTCGATGATTGTACTATCAAGACCAAAATCTCTAAATAGTGGTACTGTGCCTCTAACTGTAGTGATAATCATACGTACATTTTGCACTACCTCCGCTTCAACGGATTCCGGAGCAAGGCTAATTTTGCCGGTAACAGAATTAATTACTGGATTGAGTAGCACTATCAGCCACCTCCTTAGTCGTAATGATTGTGTCATTGATGTACTCGCTCAATGTGACATTTACTTTTGCATATATAATGCCGCCTTTTGGGCCAAATAACACATCACTCATATCAGCTTCTTTCACCACCCATTGATCAATACCAATCGGAGTATTATTTAATACAAAATCTACAACAGCTCCGTTTTCAACGTATTCTTTCAACTGCTCAAATTCTTCTTCTGGTGTAACGCCATACATGGTATGTAGCTGAATGCTAAACGATATTTCTTCCAGATTTGGTCCAACGTATTCCAATTTAGGCTTATTTAGTAAAATCGCATGTTCTGCATAACGTGCAGATACTTTTCGGCTATAATCACTAATAGTACGTAATGTTCGAGTGCTTGCTACAAAATATACATCACCCAATGATCCTACTACCATATAATCACCTCCTATTGTGGTTTGCCGGTACTACCACCGCCCGGCACCACACCGCCATGAGTGTGATTAACTAGCGAAATTCCATTTACAACAACATCTCCGGCCCCCTGAATATTAATCGTACCGGCCTCAATATTAACTGTTCCGGGAGAGCTAATGCTTAATGTGCCGCTGCTTGTATCCATAGTTACCGATGTACCATCACTAAACACAGCCGTTTCCACATTTGCATCAGCCACCGGCGGTGTATCTGCACCGGAATACATGGCACCAATAATCCATCCTTCATTAAGGTTCTTACTGTTCGGATCAAAAATAATAAGCACCTGTTCCCCTACTGCATAGGAGTGCTGGTGCTTATTATTGAGTGTATTCTTTTCCAGAATCTGCAATGGCCCTGTTACCTTATTATCCTTATCCGGTATTACAGCCCTTGCAGTATGAGTTGCAGGGTCTATGGCATCAATATACCCTTTTACTATAATTTGATTAATTGTAGCCAATGAGAGCCCTCCTTATATCTAAACTTGTAACGTAATTACCTGATAATTCCACATCAACTTCTCGAATTACATATTTCCCATCAAATACACCGAAATTATTAAGCATAATAGTTGCTCCGGCATACAAGTCCGGCCGGCCTTTCAATGTAATCTTACCGGTGGTTTCTTCCTTGTTCTTATTAAATAATTCTTTCTTGGCCAAACGTAAAGCCGCTGCCGTATCAGCCACTTCTTGATTAATTTTGAGCACCTTTTTCTCTGTGGTTCCTTTTAATTTGTTGTTCTGCTCCGGTGCCTCAAAGGTAGCGGATATTTTTTCTTTCTTCTTGGATTTTTGATAGGTCACTGTACAGGCCGTGTAAATATCACGCACTTTGCTATGAAATTCGTAATCTTCCATATCCTCTAACGCCAATTTATCAATAATAGCAATTGGATCTTGTGCATCATATTTAGCCTCGTCAAAAATTACAATCTTACCATCAGAAACTTTAGTACACAGGCCATTATCTTTACACAATCGTTCTAAAAATACCAAATCTGGTTCTTCAGTTTGCTCTACCCTATCTAATGTTGGATTATCTTCAGAATCATATACAAGACCTAAACTTGCACTATTGGCCAAGTCTTGGGCCACAACTTTTAATTGTACCTTTTCCCAAGATCTAGTATTATTTATATCCCTGGCTACTCCATCAGGAACCGATACTGTATTAAGTTGTACTGTTGATCCTGAGTTGCCGGATGCCAAACCTATATCATCTATGTAAAATTTACCAAGCGGAATATTAATATCAGTAGTTACATCGTAATACCAATGTATTAGTATCAGATTTACTGTTATTTGAGCATTTTTAGATGGATACCAATCGCCCGACCACAATCCTTGACGATCATCTAATGTTAAATCAAAGGTATCCGCTTCACCGCTCATAACGTCCTTATAACTTGCCCCAATTAAATACTGTGCCAAATCCACGCTAATATCTGTTGATTCATATAAAATCTGCAAGGCTGCACGTCTAGCCGGATATATCGGTTTTAATGCCAATGGAGCCGCTTCAGGTAAATATTGTGTTAAGTCCCTAATATCTAACATATTAACGCCTCCATGGTGGCAAGTTTACTATGGTTTTCTTTGTCACGGAAGGAATATTGAGCGTAATGCCGGATGGCAACATATCGTAATTAATATAATCAGGATTTGCCTTCATTAAAACAGACATAAATCGTTCATCACCCATCTGCTCTTTAGCAACCACATCCCACATATCACCTAATCTGGTAGTATATTTAGTTGCCATAGGCCACTCTTGCCTCCTTCCGTTTGATTTCATCCAACACCTTTAATACTTCTCGCTTAATAGTCGCCGCAATATTTTTAGATTCTGCTTCGGTACTATTGCCAGTAATAGTAATATTAAATTCAAATGACGGATTAATAGCTATTTCTCTGTTACTGCTAGTAGTATTTTCCATCATTCTAGGAGCCTTGACCGTTGGTGCCGGCTGTCCTGCCATTTGCGGTGCCAAGTATCGTACGGCTCTTGGCTGATAATTTTGATTATTCCCAGTAGAGTTTATTCCTTCACTAGAATTTTTCGGTAATATACCAAGCATTTGCCCGGCTTTATGCCACAAGCTAATGGATCTTGGTTTACCGTCAAGCGGAATAGCAGCTTCTGCACTATCTTCGGCAAACCAAGTAGTAAATGCACCCTTGCCATAAATACCGCCTTTAGCGTTTTTCTTTTCTACGCCACCGCCGCCATCATCGCCATTAATCATATTTTTAACGATGTTAATGGTTCCTTCAATCGGATTTGCTAAGAACTCTTTAATTCCTTGCCATTTTTGCATAACCCATTCGCCAGCTTCGCCTAAGGAGTCTTTAATTCCGGAGCAGAACTTATCCATTGCAGCCTTTGGATCATTCCAAAGGAGCACAAACCAAGCTTTGATTGTATCCCAATTTGTGACTAATAAATAACCGACTGCAATCAACCCAGCAATGCCGGCAATAACTAAACCTATCGGATTAGCCAACATGGCTGCATTAAGTAACCACTGTGCCCCGGTCCAGGCCATCGTTACACCTCTTACTGCCGCCATAGCAGCACTATAGGCAATAACTTTCCCTGCACTCATTAAACCTCTACCTATTACCATGGCCCCGTTGTACATGTATTGGCCAACTGCGGCTGCCTTTGTTGCTGCACTAGTTGCAAGCACCGCCCCATGATAAGCCACTAAACGGCCAACTGACATTAATTTACTACCGGTGGCCAATGCAAAATTATATACTGCATGCCCGGCAGCGGAAACTTTTGCCGCTATGCCTGTAGCTTTAGTGGCTATTGCATTACGCATACTTGCTAATGTGTGTGTATTAGTGGCAGTAGTTGATAACAGTTGAGCCGCCTTATATGCTTGCCATGCTTCCTTAGCTTTTAAGATTGGAGCTAGTACAGAGGTTACCGCCCAAGTTAATCCGGAAACCGCCGCTACTGTTGCCAGCAATCCACCTACACCACCGACCACTACGGCCGTTAATGTTTGATGTTCTTTTGCAAAATTGGCTGCACCTTGAATCATTGGCGTTAAGCTATCAAGTAATTCTTTTGCCGGTGGCAATAATGCGGTCCCGATTGTAATCCCTAAATTATTCAATGCATTTCGTGCTAATTGCATACTGTTGCTCGTAGTTTGCATTCTTGTATCAAACTCTGCCTGCATGGAATTAGCATATTTAGATTGATCCGCTACCGTGGCCAAGTTGTTACGTAATGCATCCAAGTTTGTTAACAATGGAGCAATTGCCTTAATCCCTTCAGCTCCAAATAAGTCCTTCAAAACTGCCGCTTGCTGATATTTATCCAATTGAGACAATCGAGTGAACACATCTTGCAAGGCACCACTGGCATCCGTCTGCATACGCTTAGCCATCTCAACCGCATCAAGACCCAACGCACTAAATGCAGCCGCCTGTGATTTAGTGGCACCTTCGCCGGTAGTCATGGCCAAGATAATTTTTTGGATACCTGTTGCCGCTACTTCCGACTCTGTACCGGCTGCCGCCATAGTCGCACCTAATGCAGCGATTTCACCGGAGGCTAATCCACCTACAGCCCCAAGAGGACCAACACGAGATACGATATCACTAATCTTAGCACTGGATGCAGCTGTGGTATTACTTAAATAATTGACCTTATCCGCTAACGATACAACTTCCGGTTGCGTCATTTTAAATGCAGTTCTCCATTCGGCCATGGTTTGGCCGGCTTCTTCTGCACTCATATCAAAAGCCACGCCCATCTTAACCGCATCAGTAGCAAATGCTTTTAGGTCCTCACGAGCAATACCGGCTTGTCCGCCGGCTGCAACGATTTGAGCAATACCTTCCGCTGACATCGGCAGCACCGTACTCATTTGTTTAATATCTTCACCCATCTGCTTAAATTGTTCCGGCGTGTCAAAATCAACAACTTTTCGTACATCGGCCATAACATCTTCAAATGCCATGGCTTCTTTGATTGGAAAGCCTAATGTTGCCACCGCAGCCGCTCCGGCTTTAACAGCCATGCCACCGGCTTGGTCTCTAACATTTTCAACATTAGCACGCAATGCTTTTGTTTTTTCCACATTATTTAGTGCTTTAGCTGCACGTTGTTGCCGCTCATATGCCTTGGTAAGATTATCCATTGTCTTTGTGTAATTTACCGCATCAACCTTACCATCCTTATAGGCTTGCTTGAGATTATCCATTTCCTTTTGCAAGGATTTAGCATAAGTCTGTGTTTGCCGCATCGTCTTGGCCGCATTGGAAAAGGCAGCCTTAAATGACCCGGCAGTATTAGCCGTAATATTAAATTGTGTTGTATACGTTTTAGCCATTTAATCACCCTTTCTTCGCAGCTATACGTTCATTCCAGCAATTTATCCATTTAAAAAGCACCGGCACCGGTTTCTTTTCCCAAAAGGCTATGGATGTTTTTGTTTCCAATGACATTTTCAACAATTGTTCTCGTAAATAAGGCACTATTTCTTCAGGCGTTAATCCAGAAATTGCAAAAAATTTGCTGCGGCCTCAGTGATTTTAGCCACGTCCTTAAACGTCATTAAATCACGAATATCTTCAAATTTAATTTTTTCCTTGCATGCCTTAACGGCCACCATAGCACGATATTTTGCACCCCATACGATATTAGGTGTAATTTCACCGAGCATACGAGATTCTTGTTCTAATTCAAAAAAATCTGCACTAGTCAATTTATTAAAATCAAAGTGTAATTCAGATACTTCTTTGTCATTGATCATAACCGGTTTTACCAATTTAATAGTTTCCATTCCTTACCTCCAAATAAAATAGGCGTAGCATAGTGCTACGCCATATCTATGTCACTGCTTCTAATATTACATCCCCAATAAAGAGCGGATTTCTGCCAAATAATCAATTTCACCAACTTTGCAAATGTAGTTGATTACATCAATTTCCATCATTGTCTTGCCTTGATTGGTTACTTTAATATACGTCAAAGATAATGTTACGGAGGTTCCCATCTGAGACGATGGTTCTGCATTGCCCTGTTTAAAACTTTTAGTTACACCTTTCGCAACAACACGCCACCCTTCGGATTTTGGTGCACCATCACCACCATCCACATTATTTACGGCCATACGGCAATCAATATAATGACTAGTAGGTGCAAATAAAGAATAGGTATGCTTAGTTACAGTATTAAAATCCAAACCTAATTCCATGGCCTTTAACAATCCAGGTGCAATGGATTCAAATTCACCGGCAATGCCCGCACCTTTCATTGTTTCAGTCAAGTAATCCATATCCGGCAACGTTACCTTGCTGATGCCTAACATAACGTTACTAGCGTTATTATACACACGCATGTCATGAAGGCGATCAGGAATATTATGTGTGTTCATAGTTCCTCCTCATTATGCAGCATTAAATAATTGTTTTAAGTACGATACATCATATTCTAATACAAACTCTACATATTCTGCAGGTGTCAAGTATCCTAAGAATAAATGGAATTTCACATGACCATTAATCAGGCTCGTATTAGGATTTTCATCCCGGCGGAACTCTACCCGGCCCCCTAATAATTTTTCATCTGCAGTAAGTCCCGATAACCAAATATTAATTGTATCCGTGATTTGTTCGCACCAACGTGGACGAATCGGACCGTCTACTTTAGTAAAATACGATAATACCAAGGTAGCACTAATCCAATTTGCCATACGTCGCAATGGATTGAAATTATCTTTTGGATCTAAATTGGCTGGATAACAAGCTGTACGGTTGCCCCAACTACGCCACCCACCGACAAAATTAATTGCCGTAGTAACACCTTCGCCGTTAAGCACATTGGCATCCTTAATGCTCAATAAAACATCTGTGCCATCTGCTAAGCAAGTTCCATCCGTTTTCATTACATGATTAGAAGGAGAAATATACGGAACATCTTCCCCTTCAGAGGAATCAATATAATATGTTAAAGCCGCATTTAATGTGCCCATGTGCAATACTTTATCGCCAATTTTTGCCATTGGCCAATGAATCATTAAGTTTTTATCCACAAAATTCTTTTCATTTTTGTAGGCCGGTACATCACTGTATTTACTTAACGTTTCGTCAGCCGGTAAATCAGCATATACCATGGCCGGGAATAATCCATTAATAGATTCCCCTTTGGCATTTAAAATCATAGCTACTTCATTGTCCATAGAATATTTTGGTGCTAACAAGATCCCCGGCACAATACGCAATTTTGGAAATACGTTTTCAATCGCTTCAATGCCTTTTTTAATTCCGGTGGCGGCATCTTCACCGCCAATAATATCTTGCTTAGTAACTGCTGTTGGATCTACCTGTTCATATGTTACTGCTAAATTAACAGTATTCTTTACTGCATCAGTATCAAGTAATGTAATTACCAAATTCCCATCATCATCATGCAAGGCGGTATAATCAACATCTTTTGTTAAATCCTTTTGATTAGTGCTATCTTTAACTTTTAATGTAGGCACAATAACCGGTTCCGTGATTCTTGCCACTTTATTTGTCAATTTAAGTGCTGTTTGAGTGCCGGCCTTTTTGTGTTTAGTAATATCCAAAACGTTGATAAATACTACCGGTGCTACATTATATAAATAAAAATATGCGTACATCGCTTCACAGGCATCATAATTAGCAAAATCAGTACAATACCCTAACTGAGCTTGTGCATCGCCAATGTCGTTACAATACACCGGCACATTGGCTGCCACCGGCTCCGTTGCTAAGTGTACCGGAGCAATACCAATAACTACCGGCACATCAGCGTTCACTGTCGCAATTTGCTGTAAAGATGTCGCTTTTTCGCTAACACCAATACCATGCTTAATTTCCATAATTTCCTCCTATTCCTAATTAACGGTTGGCCGCATCATATTCCGGTGTGCCTTTAGTGTGCATTTTTTGCACTTTATCCGCATAATCAGCAGTCTTTACAATTAAACGCCGTAAGTACGGCTTTTCATTTAATTCCGCTTCAATATAATCTGGCACACCACCAAAATACACCGCATTTTTTACCAATTTATATCCCGGTTGAGTCGGACCAATGTAAATATAATTAGCCGCTTCCGGTTGCTTTTCCACTACCGGGCCCGGCTCCATTACTACTTCCGGCTTAACCTCATTCAAAATCTTCGCCATCCCAATTCACCTCCGGTACTGGCTTACCAATTTCATAGCTAAAATACATCAACCCTTCCATGTGATTTACCCCTTGTTGCTCCGGTACTTCCCACTTAAAAGGCTCAGCTAAAACAAAACACCCGGATAAAAATCTAATCTTATCCAGGTGCTGTCTTACATGTTCTATTAAATTAAACAAGTCACGCCAACATTCATCGGTATTCGTATCGTAAGTGCCAAATGCGATATAGCCTCTACAGATACCACCTTGATTTGGTTTTCCGTCTTGTCCATCGGTTAATTTAATTAACACATAAGGGTACAAGCTATCATCCAAATTATCGTTACGGCGATTGTTCTTTTCTTCAATCGGTATAAACTGCTGATATACCGTTACCTTATTTTCTACGCCATCCACCCTAATAGGTAGAGAGTACCCAGTTAAGGCACTCTCTATCTCTTTTTTTAAGGCATCGGATAAAGCAAGAGGGGTAAGCATTACTTATCACCTGCCAATATCTGTTCTACGTTATGATCTAAGCGTTTATCAAATGTTTCCTTGATGTCCTTTTCAATGGTTTCTCGTGATTCATCACTACCTGCCATTGCCGCAATAGACGGCCCAAATAATTGATCAATGGCTGCTCGCCTTTGCATTCCTTTGAATACGCCTATTTTATTTACCCTTTTCATATATTTACCGGGCAAACGCTTATAAATCCCAATGTGGCCATTTGTCATGACAGTTTTGAATGCTCCCGGCAATGCATTACCGCCATTTTTTACATTAGCCGTCAATATACGACCTCGTCCAAACGTCATTTTTTTAGGGCTATGAGCAAAGTCTCGTAATGGCTGTGCACCGCTCGTCACATTAATCGTGGCTGATATATCCTCTCCGGTATCCGGTTTCGTAACTTTAATCGACTTCTTAATCAGGCCCACCTTGCCGATATAATTGTAGTTGTCCTTAATTGCATCGGATACCGTTTTTCCTGAACGTTTTGCAGTCTCATTAATCGTACGGCGTAACACCTTAATGGCCCCATTGGGTATATTTTCTAACTTCTTTTCCAATGCTTTGATTTCAGATGTATCAATGAGTATCATCCTACATCACTTCCTAAGATCAAGATGGCTAATCCGCAATCATCTGTGGCCGATATAACACTATATGTTAGCCCATCGACTCTGCAATAATCACCTTCTACCGGCAATCTTACCAAATCTCTTACTTTGGCGTGAACATATAAGTACACCTCATAGCTGCCATCAAAGCCTTGCCTGAAGCGATCATTTAATAACTTACTTGTATTCTTTTCAACAATGGCCAAGACTTCTTTATCATCAATGATATGCATTTCGCCAAAATCGGAAAATAATACATTATCAATATCTCGCTTAATCTGATTGCGTAAACAGCTAGCCAATTTTAACCGCTACAACACCGGCTGTTGCGGCGGCTTTATCACTAACTGCAATACCGGCCGGAGTATTACCATCGGCTGTGATTGTAATTTCTTTGTTTGTTTTAGACCAATATACTGCATCACCAACTGCCATTTTATCGGAGGCCTTAGCCTGAATTTCATATACACCGGCAATACCTACTGTACCGGAACCGCCAGCCGGAATATTTTCCAACGCCACCCCGATACGAGTCGCAAATGCTACTACATTGCCATATGCAACGGCTTCCGTTGCTGTAATTGTTACAGTCTCCCCTTTGTTAATATACGTTGCCATAATTTAATCCTCCTTATTCTGCACTTTTATACAAACCTTTGTGATCTAAGGCCTGTACGCCATAATCCATATAAATACGATATTCCATGCCTAATGTATCCCACGCTACACGAGATTCAATCGTAGGAGCATTTTTACCATTGAGATAAGATACTTCGATAGTATCCACACCTAAGCCTGGAGCTGCTGCTAAATACCAAGCAGTTTCACTAATTGCATCTAATTCCGCATCAGTAACAATGGTAAGAGAGGATGCAAACGGATTTACAACCGCTGCGTTCGATTGACTAGGATCAGCCATAGAATGAATTAACTGATATGCTTTTGTTTCCAGTGCAGCCGGCACAATCAAATACTTAGGAGCAATCCCCAACGTTTCTTTGTTACGGATGTTCTTTTGTACACGCATTGCACGGCGGCCTTCAGATAATGCTTCTACAGTGAGATCGGATGCACTACCCAAATTGCCTTTTTTAGTGTCATATAATTTACTGTCGCTTAATACTTTATATACCAAACGGTTAATGCCACGGCGTGCGGCAGCTGCATAAGATCGTGGAATCTTAGTAAGCATACCTAAATCATCATTGATAATTGCTTGGCGAGTAAGGCCAAAGCTACGGCCAAATGTAAGCAACACTTTATCTACACCGGCATCCGTCAACTCATCATATTTAAACTCGCCATTTTCTTTGATTTCAACCAATTCACCAGCCTCAGAAATTTGTACGGCTTTAGTTGGTTTGAAATCAGAAAGACTTCCTACAGAAGTAAATTGTTCAAATGTTGTTGGTGCCGCTTGATATGCTGTAGCTGCAGCTTTATTGACGGTGGATGCCATAATATTCGGGAATGCACCGGTACCGGTTAACGCAGCACGAATTAAATCGGCATCATCCATATAGCGTGCATTAGCTTTGCCCTCACGTTCAAGAGTATCAATCATCAATTCACGTAAACGCATACCACGATACTGCATGGCACCTTCTGCCGGATTTACTACACTGATACCGCCACGCATTAAGATGGAATCAGATACCGCTTCACGAATCTTATCGGCTTCTTGAGCCCCCTGGCGAATTTCTGCCATATTGCTAGGCACTGCCGCACGTTCTTCAGCTAACTTATTTAATACTGCAGTTTGTACCGATGCCACGGTTGCACCACTGCGAATATATTCATCGGCATTAATGTCAAAATTACGGCATAATGCTGTAATATCTGCAGCACGTGTGCGTTCTGCTTCTGCAGCTGCTGCACGAATTTCTTCTTCATTTACTACTGGTGCAAGCACCGGTTGTGCTACTTCTGTACGCACATTATCTACTTCATGATTTTTTCCTGGCATAACTTTTTCTTCCTCCTCATTAATTACAAATTCCTCTTCACTGCGGCCTACGCCTACAGTCGCATCGGCCGGAACAGATACGATGCTAATTTCTAACGGTTCCCAACGCCTTGCAATGCTTGCCGGTCCCGTCACCCCCGGCATAGTTGCCGATTGCTTACCTGCTTCTATATCTTCCCAGCTATCTACTCGATAACCAACGGATACACCTTGCAATGTTCCGCTTTTTACCTTTTCGTAGATAATGTTAGATTGTTCATCCGCATCAAACCGTACATCTGCATAAGCCTTATTGTCCGTAATCTCTACTGCTTCAATGTGGCCAATAACTTGATCCCGATTATGGTTATACAATAAACAACCTAATCCGCTATTAAAACGCTGCAGGTTAATCGCTTCAGGAGCACAATGCAAAATTTCTGCCCCGAACCACCGTTGATATGGCTCTTCGGATGCAAATGACAATCTGACAGTTCGTGTTTCTTCGTTTACCGCATCACGATTCAACTGCATTTGTCGAGTTGCTTGACTCCTGTTGCCCTGTTGCTGTGGCATTATTATTTCCTCCTTCCATTTTGATACCATACTCAGCCTCCAGCTTTTTAATGTACGCCAGTTCCGCTGCACGTTGTTCCATCACATCTTTCCAATCCAAACCTTTATTGGCACAGATGTTGGCCAACGTATCTTGGCCAGTCTTTAATGCAATACGGTTTGCATTGGCTTCCTTCAATGGATCAATCCACGGCTGTCCCGGCATACTCCAAGCACATGCATTGATATATTCTTCCCGGTTTTCCCAATAGTCTTTAATTTTGACCGTTCCAGCCAAAACCAAACTATCTAGAAAAGCCTCGAATACATCGTTAAGCATGTGATTTATCATAAAACGCTGCAGGCGTTTGTATAGTTGCGTGTCCGTAATAAGTCCTTGCCGGGCACTCGAATAATTAACCTGGCTCATGTCACGGCTTGTGGCCTCATAACTAAGCCCTTGGCCAGAACCAATAGCACGGATATATTGTGATACCATTTCTTTTGTGTTGCTTGCTTGTCCGGCCGGAATAACCGATGCTACATCATCCCCCGGTTGTAATTCCATGATCATGCCCGGAGATATTCGGCTTCGAGTGTAGCCGGTAGCCGGATCATAGTCTTTACCTTCCGGCGGATTCTGGTTCATGGATCGCCCCACGGCCCCCATAGGCAAGGCACGCTTAATAAATGCAGAGATACATGCTAAGATTTTTTCCTTAATCGATATTGTATCCATGTATTCTTCCATATCATTGACTCGTTCAATCGCCTTAGCCAGCGGTGGCATTTCACGGATTTGTGACGGCAATTCTTTTTGCCACAATGCAATCACTCGATTCGCTTCAATTCTTTTACTTTGTGGTAGCGTCCATCCATCCGGGCTCGTTGACAGTAAGTGATACGCCATTGGCTTTTGATTTTCGTTGACTTCTACACCATTAATAATCGTATATTGCCCCGGCTTAGTAATTAGTGTTTCATCAAGATCATCAACTTCTTTTGCCTGCAACTGGAATGGAAATCGCTTAGAGCCGGTATTACATTTAAGAAGCAAAATACCTCCATCTACACGCATTCGCCGTAAGGCCATAGCACATAATTCATCAAAACTCTGCATGCCGGTAATATCACAATTCTTAGGCTTGCTCCACTCAGCAAATAATTTTTCGATTTGATTATTAAGCTTCTCATCCTCGGTTTTCATCCGCAATGTAAATCCGGTGCCAACAACATTATTTTCAAAGGCAATTAAAATAGAGCCTAATATATCACTATTACGCTCCATGTCTCTTGCCTTAGCCCGAATAATACTTCTTGCCGGCGTATTAACTTGTTCAGCCTTGCCGTTCGTAGGGAGCCACCCTAAACTACTGTTATTATTTTTGCCTGCCTTGTAGGTATTTGATAACCCATTCCGCCATGCTTGCCGTTCGTACGCCCATTGAGGGCTAAACCAAGCAATGGCCTTGTCTAAAATGTTCATAGTTTACCCTCTCATATAAGCCGCAACAAAGGCACCGCCGCCATTTTCAACCATAGCGATATCGGCCATCAATCTTCGCCGTTCTTTATATAACGTGGCCAAATCGCCACGCCTAACCATCGTATCCGAGGATAACCGGTATTCTTGTGCACCACTTTCAATATTGCTAATTGCCTCATTGATGGATGCTAATTGTTTTTTCAATTCTTGTAAATCCATATCATACTCCTAACCAATCATCACCAAATTCATCGTTTGATTGCTTACGCCCTTGATGCTGGGCACTTGTATTATTTATTTGTACTTGTTCACCGAGATACCTTACTGATAACAAATCCGCTGCAAGGGCTGCATAAACTTCAGTATCTAAATAGTGATTGTCTATTCCGGAAGATTTAGGCACCCAAGAGGCCACACGCCGATTATTCTTAATCGTTTCAATCTTGTGTTCCGCTGTAATCATTTCTGCATACCGTCTATCACATCCGTTATAGACCATCCAGCAGCCTTCACCGAGTGGCCTTCTTAAATGTGCATAGATAAAATCCTTGTATTGATCCGTATTAATCACATACACCCCTTGTCCATTCCATGATTTACCGGAGGCATCAATATTGCTACGAGTGTACCTTGCTATCTTTTGACTGTTAGCAGCACCTTTAACCGGTACTGCCCAATCGCCGTTATATAAGCAAAATTCGTATATTTCGTCAGTTTTGTAACCGGAGTCAATGGCACATAACTGCACCTGCCACCGGAGTTCGCCATCACTATCCGGGTAATGCCGGTTCATGATTTCTTCGATTTCTTCCAATGTTTCACAATAACCATGAGCAATGTTCTGGCTTGTAATTCGGTAGCCCCATGCTCTGATAGTCCAATAGTATCCATTTTTCTGCACGTCAACACCGGCCGTAAGTAATTGAGCCCACTCCGGCACAACCCCTTCATCCAAATCACTTTCTTTAGACAATACAATGTCCGCATCAAGCGTATCTGCTTTATTTTCCCATGGCTCGCCCAACCAAGAATTTACAAAGTTTTGTAAATCGGTAGGATTATCTTTGGATGATAAAAATTCACTGGCTATTCGTCCAAATGTGACCCACGGACTATACAAACTGCTAATGCTAAATCCAACCTTACTGACAATACCGGCAACTTGGTTTTCTGCAATCCACTTACCTTGCTTCAGCATTTGCATCTTATGGCGATCATCAATACGGCCACCACAATAGGTGCACTCATAATAAGCGGAATATCTAACAGTAGTAACATCGGAATGGCCTTCTTCATTTTTTGGCCATTTGATACCGCCAAACTCCAGCGTTTGCAATTTTCCGCAATGCGGACAAGGTACATAATATCTATACCGCACATCAGCTGCTTCATAGGCGGTGTAAATGTTCCCGGTTTTGAGAGTAGGGGTAGAACACATAAACATTTTACGAATTGGCCAGTTCTTCAATCGTTCACTGGCTAACTTGATTGGGCTGGCTTCTTTGCCGGCGAAAATAGGAAACTTGTCTATTTCGTCTAAAAACAAAATAGGCACTGACCATGAGGCCAATGCACTAGGAGATCGGCTTGATGCAAACACCAAGAAACCGCCTTGATATTTAATCAAATCCACACTATTTCTACTATCTACTTTTTCAGCCAACGTAGGGCAATTGCCAATCATCCGCTGCAGTCGTAATTCGCTAAATTGTTCTATCAAATTATCATCCGGCAGCACATACATGATCCGGCTTGGATTTTGGCTGATAGTGTAACCCACCATGTTAAGCATGGCTTCGGTTCCGCCAATCTGCGTACACTTCAGCCACACAATCTGTTCAATTTCATCCTTATTAAAGCAGTCCATTATAAATTTCATATAGGGTACGTTGTTTGTATCCCACATGCCCGGCCGGCTAGTCTCCTGCGAACTCATTACACGGTATTTATCCGCCCATTCAGAAACCGTCAGCCGTTCCGGCGGCGTAAATATAGCTAATGCCCTTAATACGGCATTACTTAGATTTTGCCTTACTATATCTTCCGCTTGCTGTCTGCTTGGCTCCTGTCGCAAGTTGAGCTAACCCCCTTTCAATTTCACGTTCCACGGTATGCTTTACGTCAAACGCTACTTCTGGATACTGATTATATATATCGGCCATGGTTTTTTGACCAATGGCCAGTAATGTTGTTTTTACCTGAGCAAAGGTTTCCTTCAGCCGTTCTTCAATTTCGGCAACGGCAATATACTCGCCAATGGCAGCCTTTTGTTTAAGTTCTTCATTATCTGCACGGGCTTCCCGGTAGCGTAAATCGGCTTTCAATTTTTGCTGTTCCAGACTTTCCCCATGCTCTGAATTTTTGATATTTTTAAACTCCAAACAGCCTTGAAGATCATACCAGCCGGTGGTTACTCGTGGCAGACCTTTTTTAGCCCATACAGCGACCGTTTTTTTATCAACGGCAAAAAGTCTGGCAATCGCTTGTGTGCTCGCTAAAATTCGTCCTTCGTTCATACGAAAAAACTTGTTCATGTCCTCCACTAGTAAACACCCCCTTTGCTCTATTGGTTACCTTGATTTCTACAAATTTTTTGAGTGACTTTTCGGGCTCGCAAGCACCCGCAAGGGTGGATAGCCCTGGAAAGTACCTTGAATTTTGGAAGCGACTCCATTACTTGTATACTTTTCTATCATCGGCCACATATCTCCCATGCTCTCGTCTCACTCTGGCACAACGATGCTTAACTAGCGTCTTGCTATCAGCGAATGTCCTACACATTCCATCAATGCTGATGGCCTTAGCCTTGCACCAGCCGTGCCGGTTATTCAGGCACCGCCGCTTATTGCAATGCACATCAGTCATCACCATCACGCCCAATCTATTTTGACAAACAAAAAAGGCATCAGCTTATGCTGATACCTTTTATTACACACTACTATGTTATCATGTTTTTACTTTGGTGTCAGTCCGCAATTAGTCCGCAAATCAAGCATTGATATAGGTTCCGGAGAAACCCCAGATTAACAGCGTCATATCATCGACCGCTTCACGTAGCTTGTCATAAAATATAGTACGTCCTACCGGTTGCGTAGATAATATTTCCGCTTCAGTCTTATGCTCAATATAGTACAGTCTTAATAACTCGTACTTTAGGCTCGCTTCTTCTTTGCATTCTTTTTGATAGACTTCCAACATTCTATCAATATGACTCAACATAACTTCTGTACGTTCTTTGCTCTCCATAATGGATCGCACTCTGATATATCCCTTCTTATCAAATATCTCTGCAATTACCAATTTTAAATCACTTGGTTTTGATTTACAGGTGTTATCTATAGCCTGTTCTACATGAGCTTTTAATTTCTTGTAGTCTTTTAATAACTTCTTGGTGTTTTCCCTCAACCGTCTCTCTACTCGATCTTGCTTACTTTCATTCTTTTTATCCCAAATATCAATGGCTGCTTGTGCTGCTAACCTTATAATTTCTTCTTTCTCCATATAAGTCCTTCCATTTATTTATCAAAAATTGCCATATACCCAAAATACAAAACAAACCAAAACAGTATGCTGATAATCACTGCACCAATCCATGTAATTAAATTGCAGTAGCGTCTTAATATCTCATCTAGTAATTTCAATAAAATCACTCTCTCCCTTCCTCCACTATCCATTTACAATCTAAGCATTTCCTATATAGTCTTAATTCCGCTTCATGCGTTTTCGGATTAAAGTCACTGGTGAATCTATATTTAATCTGCCTACCAATCTGTATTTCTCCGTTTAATGTGCTGTATCCACAAATGTGTGTTCTATAAATATTGTCAACACTAATTTTTTCGCCTTGACTCTTTAAAAACTCAACTATCTTGTTTTTAATTGCTTCCGTATGATCTATTCTGTGTGCGGTCATAAGTTTCTCCGTTTTTTCTGCAATTCACCTAATTTTACTTTTACCTTAGCAATTAACAACTTGCTTTCATTGACTTCTTTTACATGACTTGCTCCGTGTTGATTAAAAAATAGCACCTCTGCCTTACTTACCAACTTCAAGTTATCTAAGCTAAAATTTCCCTTATTTTGATCTAAAAACAGTACACTATGAGTTTTCGGGACCGGACCATGCTCCTTTTCCCAAATCAATATATGCTTCATACGCCATTTATTTGGTTCTGCCACTTTTACCAAAGTGTATCCATCTACATCAACTCTTTCGCTTCCTACCGGTTTATGATTGTGAGGTTCATGGCCTTTCTTAAAACTACCACTATTAATCTGTCCCGGAAATCTCTTTCCCTTATTCCATGAATCATGCCCCTTTTTAAATTGAGTGTTAACCTCACAGGTAAAATCATTGTTTTTAAAAAACGCCTTCATTTGATTATATGTTATAGACCTATTGAATTTTTTATTTATGAGCTCTGTTGTTTCATTAATGTTACGGCCTTTATGGCTGCTCATGAAATATTCCATTTCTTCCGGGCTTAATAACTTAATCTTGGATGCATATCCTTTTTTATCTTTTTGCGACCTACTACGTTTAATTTTATGATTGTTTAAATACTGTTTAATCTGTGATTTTTTCCAAAATTTCTCAAATCGCTCATTCATTAGTTGTGTCGCCGCATCAAGGGTGTAATCATAACATATGCTCAATAAATATTCTCGTTCTTCATTTGTAAGCAGCCGTCTCATTCTTTTTTGCCGCTTTCAATCTGTAATACATCCGGCATTTCATAGTTACTGCCAAATGCATTTTCCCTTGCCATATGAGCACGTAGTATTAATGCTGCATTATCTACGACCATTCGTGATATATTCACAGTTGCCTGTGTTCTGTTTATTTCGGCCACCAAAGCATCGCTATCTTTTAAATCAACCGCTTCAAGGCGATCTAGTTGAGCAAACAGTTTATCGTTCAAGACTTCTAAGGTTTTCTTTCCCATTTTTATCAACACTCCTCTTTTATTTCGGTGGATACTTCTAAGCCATATTTTCTTATATATGCTAGCAATAATTCCTCTTTGAGTTTTTCATTCAAGTTCGAATTTGATAATTCATTAAAATCATCAACTATTTTATTAAAATCTTTTTCACATTTTTTATATTTAATTCTAATCGTAACATTCATTTTTACCGGATTTATTGTACCCTCTCCACTTCCATTGATTCCTAGCTCTTCCATTAATCTTCTAAAACGATCTCCAATAGTTTCCATTATTATGTAGCTCCTTTTTTCAATAATCATTAATCACGCAATGATAATTCATGCGGCCATTTATTGCCTACGTATTCCAATTCATTTTCATAGCCCCAGCAGATCTCTCCTAACCAAGTTCCATCTTCATGTTTGATTAAAATTACCGGCTCATCGTTAATCCGACTGGCAATGACAACTGCACCGGTATCAACGGATTGTCCATCTTTAAATATTAAACCTGCTGTATCTGTCCAATCTTCTTTTATGCCGGCCCAAACAAGCATATTAGTCTTATAGTTTTTCCTAATTATTTCAATTGCTTTACTCCAGTTTAAACATCTACGTGATGCTCCTTGCATCGTGAAAAAAGGAGTTTTTAAAGTCCATGTATTCATTTATTCTCCCTTTTCCGTAATTACTTTTTTCTTCAATTTATTTAATTTTCCGTAACTAAATCCAAACCACTTTAATACAGCAATGGCCAAGGCCTTTTCTAAATCGTCCGCATCATTCGGATTTCTTTTTACGACTACTTTCTTTTTAGGGCTCTTGTTGTAAAGGATCAAGGCATCCTTACTTTTGATAACTCTTAAACTTTTAGGTAATTCCATTCCAATGCCCCCATTCCAAAGTCTTTCAATCAATTCAGGATCATAATTTACTTTGACTTCTATATTAGTTAATTTATTTTCCTTGGGAATAACACCATAAATAAATACAGCTTTGTTATCTGGTAGTTCAGTTTCTCCAATTCCATTAACTTTCATTTGGTCTACTAATATTCGAGCTCGTTCTTTTATTGGTAACATTTTAGCCTCCGCATCATGCAGCCTTTTACTCTTTCTGCGTTACAAAATCATAATAGTGTTCTTCAACTTCTGAATCTACGAAAAATTCATTTTTCCAGTTTCCTAAAAAAACAACTGGAATATTATTATCAATTGCTGTTTTAACTTCTTCTTTGCATCCTCTACTGCGTTCCCAGCCAGGGCAAATTACTAATATGTCACATTTTTTCAAAAGCTCTAAGCATACATCCAATCCTCGTTGATATTCATCGCCTTCCAAGTATGCAAATCCATAATTATGGATAGGAGATACGTATACGTTCTTATCATCAGTAAATACCAACTCTTCCATAATTTTGTCTATTTTCTTTTGATTTTTGATTAGCCCACCAAAAGGATGGGCAACGTACACTAATTTCTTCATTGGATTGCTCCTTGTCTGCCATCCGCATCAGCGGCAGCAATAAAATCTTCATTAAATTCATCTTCTTCCGCATCAGGCTCCGAAATTCGTTCCGGCTGTTCTTCAAATAAGCTTTCCTGTGCTCTTTTCCCTTCGATATATAACATCCCCTCAATCACAAGGTTCTGTAATATCTCATTAGCCAATTCTTCTTTCTTCAAGCCAATTTTGATTGACTGCGTTTCGAGCCTACAAGTAGTGCTTTCTTTATTGTCCACTCTTCCTGATAATTTATATTCAGACATTTTATCTTTGCTGCAGTTCTTTCCACCGTATTTAATTCTAACGGCGAATACGGTTACATATTTTGCACCGAATTTTAAAGTGTTAAACTTTTCAAGTAATAGTTCTTTTAATCTTAAAAAGGCGGTGATTAATTCCGGTCTTGGTTTATCTTTTGATTCCAAGGAATAATATTCAGTTCCGCCACCTTCTATTTCCTTTGCATACTGGAACATATAATATCCCCCACTAATTTTGATGCTTGTTATCTTAATCATTCTGATCACCTCTCCTATTCCAACAATCCATTAATTCAATATAGGTAAATGCCTCATGGAATGATACTGTGACTCCACAATCTGCACACAGTACCATTGGCTGATTAAATCCGGCTCCAATGCCTTGTACAACTCTCACCGCATCAGAGCCACAAAATGGACATGGATCCAAATTCTTATCCTGCATTTTGGGTGCCATTCATTTTCCTCTTTTCTCTTTTATAATGCGGACAGGTATTGCATCGTTTGGCTGCAATATATTTTCTCTTCACCGTTTTCCCTGTGGATTGTTGCACCGGCAACATTAGCGTTTCTTTATTCTCACAACTCTGTTTTACAAACAAGCCACCTAATCTAGTTAGTTTGATTCCGTGCTCGCATGTCTTTGCTCTTAAATACTCATCTTTTTTTCTGGCCATATCTATCCTTCTTTGCTTTTTCTAATGCCCTTTTCCGTTTATGTGTTGATTTTGGCAATGCAGCCTTCACTTCATTGCCTTTAGAAGGGAATTTCTTCATTACCTGACTGCGTATTGCTAAATGAATCAAAATTACTCTCGCTCATAGTCTCACCAAGAGAAACGCCTACCATATTTGCAACCACTTCCGTGATATATCTCTTCTGGCCATCATGCGTTTCATAGGAGCGTGTATTTAATCTGCCTTCCACAAATACTTGATCGCCTTTCCGTAAGTTTCCAGCCAATTCACCTTTCTTGCCCCAGGCTACACACTGAATATAGGCCGTCTGCTGCTTAACCTCTCCCGTAGCGGAGTTTACATACTCATCACTAGCAGCCACTGTAAATGTTGCTACGGCTCTTCCGGTTTTCGTAAAACGTACCTCCGGATCACGTGCTAAATTGCCTAAAATCTGAACTGAATTCATAGTCCGCTCCTTTCAATGATCTTAACTATCCTTCTAATTGCTGCTTGTACTTCAATTTCCTTTTGCTTTACTCTTTCAGCAGCCCTTGTTACCCAATCCGCTAATTCAACACTTCCATAATCTACCTTCCGGTAAAATGGCAGCAGCTTAAATGCTTTTTGCCTTTGTTTCTTCCTACTATTCAATCATCGGCCCCCTAATTTTGATTAATCTATAAAATCTAAATGGATAACCGGCATTATTAATGCCTTCATAATAACTATCTTTATCTAAGTAATATCCCTGTGGAATAGTCACTTCACGTTTCCATTCTGTAGCTTTTAATATTTTTACTTTTGCTTCCGGCGGATGCACATTATTACTTTTTACCCATGTTCTCTTGAATACTCTTGGTTCATCATTTTTATCATCATTTATTGTTCGCTCCTTGGTAAAATATTCAGCCATTTTAATTGCATCTTCTGCACCGCCCCGATAATATTTAATTTCTGTAAATCCATGTGGCCATAATTTCCGCATCAAGGCCGTTGTTAGCTCAATCTCTCTATTAACTAGCATATGGAAATGCAATCGGCCTTTTTCTTCAGCAATATAAATGTACTTTAATTCCTTTTCAGTTTTTTTGTATTGTTTCCGTAAATCTCTTACAAATTTCTGTATTGCCTTTTTGCTTTCTTCCGGTGCCAATTCTCTTTTGAATGTTAGAGTCAAATAATAATCATCTTCTCGGAAATTATTATCTATTAGCATTCTTAATTTTGCCTTGGCCATGCGTAAGTTATTTTTCTTTACTTCTTCGGCTGTTGGTTTTCTTCTAGGCAATCTTGGTTTCTTTCCATTGCCCTGATATGACCGTATGAATAAACTGTCATATATTTCAGTCATATTTTTACTTTTAATAATTTTCCTTTTACGCATAAATATCACATCACCTTGAACGACTTGTTAATGTGTAGTATCAAGTCATTAAACAGTGCCTAAACACTGTTAAATACTGACTTTTTGCGTCCATTGTGATATAATAAAAGTGTCAGATTTTGTTACATCACTTTTGTAACGCATAAGGACTATCACTACGGTGGTAGTCCTTTTATTTTTGCTAAAATTTCCATTGCTTTTGCCCTTGCTTGCTCCGGTGTGTCTTTATATGTACAATGTGCCTGGCCACAGATTACTTCTTGATGGCTGCATCGTCCATTTTCATAGCAATGTCTTATGCATATATTGGCTTGGTGCATGTGGCACACAACCGCATGATGAGGAAACTTCCCACATACCGGACATTCTCGGTTCTCAAAACCGCTAAATTTAATACTCATAGCCGTACCTCTCTGATAATATCTGCTGCAGTAGCTTTTTATATTCCTTAGGGCAGCTGCCTTGATGGATCTTAATCCGGTGGCAGTGCCAACATAAGCAGCATAAGTTTTTAATCTCATTGCCACCGGCTGATGACCGGTAGCTAATATGATGTATTTCCTCATATGGCCGGCCGCATAATATACATCGATAACCGTCACGTTCTTTTACAATCGGCTTAACCTTTTCCAGTTCCGCATCATACTTCTTTTTTCTTGTACTTCTTTGGCTCAGTCTTTTCTTAGCCTTTAATTTGCTTTTTGCTTTTAATCGACTACGAACTTTCAACGGAGTACGTCTAAGCATCTTCCCACTCCCTCTTAATTTGTGCTTCTACTAGTCGGCACTCTAATTTATAAACATTGATGGCCTCTTGGGCATTCCAATATAATACTTTCGCAACATCTCGCTTATGTCTCAGTTCGCTTATTTCCGGATGTCCTTTGGCCAAGTCTCCTATTAAAGTCACGGCGACCTTTTCAAGCCTTGCCTTGGCAATGAATTTAGCCTTTTCTTTTTTGTATTGTCTTTCTGCATCGGCTAAAGCAATGCCACGCTTCTTTGATTCTTGCAAAGCGTGGCTTAACTCTCTTCTTTTGTTCTTCAAATACTGTATTAGTTCAAATGATTCCATTCTTTTATCCCAGCATTAACTTATTTATATGCAACTTCTTTAACTTTTGAGAAATGTTAACAGCTTTCATAAAGGCTGCATAAATTTCCTCTTCGTTTTTCTCGGATAACACTTGCTTAATATCGATTTCCTTGTTACTTAATTCGCCATTAAGCAATATATTCATAATAATATTGTCCTGAAATTCTTGTTCTTTCATTATTAGCTCCATTCTGTTATAATGATAAAAAAGATATATACAAATAACGGTTAGCACTTTTATTTGTTAGGCCTTGTATGATTGCAGTCATACAAGGCTCTTTTTTTATTCTTTCTCACGATCATAAGCTCGCTTCTTTTCTACTGGTCTACTGTAAATTCTTGTAAGTACCGCTTCATGGTGTTGTTGAATCCGTTCCGCTTCCATTCGCCAATATTGGGCCTCGTTTTCCATTTCATTCCACTGGTAAGCTGCATGTAATCCCACCATGGTGATAATGCCCCAGCCTATATATATTCCCATTGGCATTTCCTGCACTACTCCGGCATCGGCTCCATCCATAGTGCCAATGAGCAAGGCTATAGATATGGAAAGTATCATGATGCAAGCCGGCTTAATGTTTCGTTCGATAAGTTTAATTATTTTCATTTCGGCACTCCTTAACCAACATTAAGTTCTTGATTAGTACGATGATTTTGCATAATTCCAATCGCTTCTTTTATGGCCGGTGTATCTTGGTTAATATTGATATCGTCTAGTGAATTGACTACCGTTCCATTTTTCAACCGGTGTACAATTTTAATTACCTGATTATCATTATTTTTCATTATTTCTCTCCTTTTGTTCATGCGAAAATATCTGCCATGCAAATTTATAAGATATATATAAAAGGAAAACAGCAAATATAAGACCTATAATTTCAATGTAATAAAGTTCTATCTTTATCATGTTTAGGTTTTACCTCCTTTCAGTGATATAATTAAATCAAAAAGGATGTGTTATGATGATTTATAAAATTCTTTTCATATTTTTCGCAATCTTATTTTATAAACTGCTAAAAAACGCTTATAAAGCTTATAGATGCAACAAACTTTATGAAACGTATTGTCAATGGCTAATGTCAAATGGTTCTTATGATATTAGATACACCTCGGCAGAAGTAAAAGAATTGCTTAAAGATTATGAGGATAACTTTATTCCACATGTTCAACCTGCAGGTCTTGGTGTTGTTCACAGTATGAAAGTAAGAATATTGGCCCAATATCCTTCAAATATTGAAGAACTAGCACGTGCACAAATAAACCTCTTTCAAGAAGCTTTATCAAAATTCAAATACGAAATGAAACAGTGTCTTAATCCTTTTTACTGGATAGATGTTATTATTTGGTTACCAAAAAATATCGTTTCATTTCTAGGTTTTAACGATGATTTAAAGTCGGTTAAATCCATTAATATATTTCTTCAATTAGCATATTGGCTATTTATTATCATTCAATGGCTAGGATTAGATATCAAAAGGCTCATCATGCAGATACTTACCAATTAGCCAACCACTGACAAATAATACTGCTCCACTCATATCATCAAAATACCGACTTAAACCATATGCCGTTGCTAATAATGCCCAAGAGCATACTAACGATAAAACTAATCTAAGCAAAGTCTTCATTCTTGATTCCTCTTTTTCATTTGGTTGCATCATTCATCTCTCCTTTCATTCGATCTTTCATAAATGCTATAATCAATCCAAGAAAGGAGGTGAATCTTCATGGATAAAAAACACTTACTAACTGCTCTATCTCTTTCTCTAAGTAGTAAAGATAGCCCATTAAAAGGTAATAAAATCTCACTTTTAACTCCTGCAGGATATATCATTGGTGAATTTGTGCTGTCAAAAGATGATTTTTCTTCAAATCCTGATTTGACTGTTTATAGTGCCTGCTTACGCACTATATCTTCTATATTTAACACCAATGATAACTATTCAGAGTCCGAAGAAAACTGTGTTTTAATGGATGAAAATTCTATCTTATTAAAAAATGTAACCGTATTAACTAATTCTACTGTCGTTAATCACAATGCATTATTAGTCTTTTATTCAAACATTATTGGCGTAACAATTGGAAATATCGCTACTTCTTAAAACCTTGTTTAATAATTTCAGATAGTTTTTCAGTATCAAAAGGGATTTGCTTTATGCTGATCTCTTTTTTCTTATCTTCAAGTGGCTCATCCTGACGTTCAATAAATTGTGCATACATTAATAAGACCTTAGCTTCTTTCTCTATGGCCATATCCCAGGCTTCAAAAAGCTCTTTTACTGAATAGGCATTGCCAATTTTACTGAGTTCATTTATTAACTCATATTTTTTATTTAGCAAAGCTCTTAGTCTCTCTTGTGATTTATATAAATCATATTTATCTTGAGCCGCATCATTTTGTGGCTCTTTTTTATATGGTTCTTTAATGTTCAACTCTGACATTAAGCTCTCCACCCTTCTGTGCTGCCTTCCATTGTTCGAACTCTTCTAGCCATTCCGGATTCCGGCGAAATGCCCGGACCACTTCAATAGCAAAATCTTGTAGGCATTCGTCAAATGATTTCATATATTACACCTTCTTTCTAATCAGCCTTCCATTCTTAAAATGATTTCATTTTTAATCCTTAACCAACACTTCATTCCTTATTTCTTGAGTGCTATAATCAATCCAAGAAAGGAAGTGATTAACATAGAACATATTCAACCTGAAAATGTTATTTTTTATTATTTTAATTTTGGTGATTGGATTGTAAATCCAGATAACTTCAACGACCTTCTGATTTTTTTCGTTACTTTAGTACTCTCTTTAGCATTAAGCTTTTTTATTCAGCCAAAGCTCCAAAGCAGTATGAATAACGTGATTCAAATGCTGAAAGATGGATTTATTGAAAAATTCTTATTACCAAAATCCACTCCAACTAATTCATTTTTAAGAGTTTCTTTTACTTTTATATTCTGTGTAGCCTCAGTTATTTGTTACAATTCCGGAAAGTTTTCTCCCATACAGTCTATTTTATTGGGCGTATTGGCACCGATAGCTATATTATTTATACTTTCCTTCATATACCTAATAAATTCATTACTCACATGGCTAACAAGTGACTTTGTTATTTATAACAGGTTTGTTTATAAAAGGATCAAAGCACCTCATAACAAGAAAAGTTTCTTTTATTTTTTTGCTGCCTTACTTATTAATGGAGCCATGTTTTTTTCTCTTCTTAAGTTTATTTACACTTTCTACAAAGCTTTTGGTTAGCACTATCCAAATCGCCATAAAAAGCACAACTGATAAAAGTAAGATATCAATGATAGTAGTTAAATCTTTCATTTTATCCCCTTAAATATTAATTTTCATATAGAGCCTTCAATCTTGACGGCTCTTTTTTATTTGGTGGCATGGCTCATCCCTCCCTTCAATCCATTGGCTTTCTTTCTTAACAAACGAATAAACTCGTTTTTCTTGCCAAAAAAAATAGAGTTAGGAGGAACTCCGTAAATATTCGGAATCTTTTCAATCATTTCATATGGCATTTTTGTATTATCATTTTCCCATTTTGCAATAGTCTGATAATGCACACCAAATAAGGCCCCTGCTTCTTGTTGATTATATCCTGCATTTACTCTAGCCGCTTCAAGTGTCATTTCTTCCATTGAGTTCACCTCCTTTGTTACCTCAACTATAAACGAGTTTATTCGTTTTGTCAATGTTTTTAAAATTATTTATACGATTTTTTTCGTTTTTATATATCTTTTCGTCTTGTTTTTAACGTTTTTATTCGTTATAATGTAGGCATAGAAAGGAGTTAAATATTATGCCGAGAAATAGTTTAAGTGATTTTGAAAAAAAGCTTAGAAAGCAAATTTCAGAGAATCTAAAAAGATATAGTTCTAATATGACACAAAACGAATTATCCAAATTAACTGGTATTCCTACCTCTACTATTTCAGGATATTTTGCAATGCGATCAACTCCAAGTGCTGGCAATATTCAGAAATTAGCTGATGCATTAAATTGTTCTAAATCTGACTTAGACCCACGTTTTGCGACTACAACCTTAAATAATATGAACTCAGGTTTCACCAAAAAAGATGAACGCGATATACAAAAACGACTTCAAGCAATTCTTGATGAATTAGATGATAAAGCAGCCTTAAATTTTTACAACGGTGATGAAGCGATGGATGAGGAAACAAAGGAATTAATGCGATTCTCTATAGAAGCGTCCATCCGACTTGCCAAAAGTAGAGCCAAAAAGAATTTTACGCCTAATAAGTACCGGGATAAAAAGGATTGATTGCCATTGAATATTAAATGCACTGTTGAAAAACTAATAAAAAAGCACAATACTAATGACCCCTTTGAAATTTGTAAGGCATTAGATATTGTGGTTAGAGTTGAAAACTTAGGCAATATTTTTGGCTACTGTGACACACATTTTAGGATGCGATCAATACATATCAATGAAAATGTACCGGAACACTTGCAAGCATTTGTTTGTGCTCATGAGTTAGGGCACACTTTATTACATAAGAATGTAAATACACCTTTTCTTAGTAAGAATACTCTCTTTTCTATTGATAAGATAGAGCGACAGGCTAATACATTTGCCGTTGAATTGCTCTTACCAGACAGTCTTTTAAGAGAATATGAGGACATTAATTTTTACGGCCTTGCTCAATGTGCGGGTATTCCTAAAGGTCTAGAAATGTTAAAAGAGGTCAATTAGATATGGGCTTTATACAATATGTATTTAAAGGGAACTATATTAAAACAAATAAAAACAGAACTATTAAGTTTACGGCCAATTCAGACATAGAAGCATACGAAAAAATTGATTTTAAAAAAGATGGTTTTGAATCACTAAATTTAGTTGAACGTTATTATTTGCCAGCTACCGAAAATCAACTAGAGTATGCCAAGAAGTTGAATATCCAACTTCCTTTAAATGCAACTTTTATGGATGCAACATACGCAATTAGTAAAAAAGTTGATAATGAACGTGCTCCCGGCTCAGACTTGCTTGATTTCATAAAAGGTCGAGGGTTAGCCTATACTGATTTCTTTGGCAAGAAAGCTTGTTATAAATATGTTTTTCTTTCCTTAAAAGATTTAGACAAAATTGCATTTTTTATATTTTCTGTCTATCGTTTTTACTCAAATGATAGACAAGGTAATCTAGATAAATCTCCATACAAAGATATCATCTATGATATTGCAAAAAGAGTATACAATCACCCAACAGCGTTTAAATCTTTATTAAACAATTATACTGGTAGTGACCTACGTTTTTTCGGAACATTAAAAGGATATCATGATGAATCTTATTATGGTGGTAGCAAATCAACTACTATATTTAAACTAGTTTCTGCTGAGTTAATCAATGTTGGTTTACTCTCAAAAAACTCTTTGTCCGCAAGGCAGAGCTTAAAAAATAAGCAGCAAAATCCTCACACCCAAAATTCAATTCAGAATGATGTTCCAATAAAAACTAGTGAAAACAATAATATGTTCCAAAAATTTGATGTTTTTATAGAAAAAGAAAACCAAAGAATTCTACAAATAGAAAAAGAACATCCTAACCGAAAAAAAATTAACAGTGTTCTTTGGCCAATTGTTATTATCTTAATCATATTAGCTTTATATTTATGGTTATTTTAAAATAAAAAATCCCCCGACTGCTCCAACAGCCGAGGGAAAATTGAATAGAATACCTGAAGTAGGTATACACTCAATCCGCAAATTGATTATACCACGCTTCAGGTTAGCTTTGCTATACCCAAAGGAGCGTGTTTTTTTATGCCTAAAGTAAAAGTAGGTATTTATATCCGGGTATCTACACAAGAGCAAGCCACCGAAGGCTACTCTATCGATGCCCAAACCGATAGATTAACCAATTATTGTAAATCTAGAGACTGGTCTATTTACAATACCTATATTGATGGTGGATTTAGCGGATCCAATACTAACCGTCCAGCCCTTCACCAGCTCATGCAAGATATAAAAGATAAAAAGCTTAATTGTGTTTTAGTGTATAAGTTGGATCGTCTATCACGCAGCCAAAAAGATACACTCTATCTGATTGAGGATGTCTTTTTAAAAAATAAAATAGACTTTGTATCACTTAATGAAAACTTTGATACTTCTTCACCTTTCGGCCGGGCCATGATAGGTATCCTTTCTGTATTTGCTCAACTTGAACGAGAACAAATAAAAGAACGTTCTCTTATGGGACGTATCGAACGTGCCAAAAATGGTCTGTGGCATGGTGGTGGCTTTGAGCCTTTTGGATATAATTACATAAACGGTCAATTAATAGTTAACGAATATGAAGCTAATATTGTTCAGGAAGCTTTTGAACTATTTTTACAAAAACTTCCCATCCATAGGATTAATCGCATTATTTCTGAAAAATATGGTAAAGATTTTCATGAGACCGTATTACGCAGCATATTAAGTACAAGATTATATACCGGCAAAATTTCTTATCTTGGTGGCATATATGATGGCCAACATCAAGCCATTATAAGCGAAGATACGTTTAAGGCTGCTGAAATGCTATTGGCGTACAGAAAGAAAAAATTTAGCAATAGCAATCCATTTAAAGCAACCAAATTACTAGGCGGAATATTGTATTGTGCCCACTGTGGAGCACGCTACTTGGCCAAAGGTAATTATAGTGGACATGGTGATAAAAAAGTTTATCGGCCATACTATACTTGCTATTCACGAGCAAAAAGTACCAAGAAATATATTGTAGATCCCAACTGTAAAAATCCATCATACGCTGTTGTTGTATTAGACGAAATCATTATAAATGAAATCAGAAAGCTATTTATTGACAAAGAGTATCTATATTCTGCCAAAAATGCAACCGCAACTTCTAATACTGTTAATAAGCAAAAATCGATTTTAAAACAAATAGATTCTATACAGTCTCAAATAAGCCGACTGCTAGACCTGTATCAAATTGATGGTATCTCTATTGATGATATCCAAGACCGCATCAAGAAGTTGCAACATGAAAAAGACGTTTTAGAAGAAACCCTTTCCAATTTAAAAACTAGCCAAAAGAAAAAGCTAACTACCAATGAAGTATTATCAATGGAAGCTAGCTTTAATGAAATCATGGAAAATGGAACTGACATGGAAAAACAAACTATTGTCCGTACGTTAATTGACAAAATCATAGTACATGAAGAGCTGAACAGCTTTGAAATTATTTGGAATTTTTAATCTATAACTCTGACAAGTTTTGAAATCACTTCCACGTGCGCGGTCATCGGGAACATATCTACCGGCTGCACGGTTTCTACTTCATAGCCGAGCCCACGAAGCACAACAATATCGCGCGCCATAGACGCCGGATTACAAGACACATACACCATATGTTTTGGTTTCATTGAGGCCGCCGCTTTTAGCACTTCTTCTTTACAGCCTGCACGAATCGGATCGAAAACGACCACATCGGCTTTCACGCCGCATTTCACAAGATTCGGCATTTCTTTAGCCGCATCAGCGGCGATAAATTCAACATTGGTAATGCCGTTTCGCTCAGCGTTAGCTTTGGCATCTACAATAGCCGGTTCCACAATTTCAATACCGATAACGTGCTTTGCCTGTTTTGCCAAAAACAATGAAATCGTACCGGTTCCACAATACGCATCGATAACCGTTTCTTCACCTGTTAAATTAGCAAATTCCAACGCTTTCTTATATAATACGAGGGTTTGTTCCGGATTAACTTGGAAGAACGAATGAGGCGATAGTCTGAATTTCAAATCATCAATCGTGTCTCTGATAGTTTCATCGCCCCAAAGCAAGGTGCAATCACGACCCATAATTATATTCGTTTTACGCGGATTATGATTAAGCACAATGCTGGTTACTTGCGGCAAATTTTTACGGATTTCCGATACCCAATACTCCGCTTGTGGCAAGGTTTTAGCCGTGCTTACAATAATAACCATCCAGCCGTTTTCACCGATACGGCCGATAATGTGGCGAATCATCCCTTCACCGGTTACTTCATTATATGGCATAAGACCTGTTTCACGAATCAAGCGTTCACAAACGGCAACAATCTGATTGTTCCCATCATTTTGAATGGCACAATTGGTACAAGGTACAATATCATGCGACCCCATGGCATAGAAGCCAAGTACCGCCCCTTTAGCGGAATCGGCCCCCACCGGAATCTGCATTTTATTCCGGTAATGCCATGGATTATCCGGTCCTAAGGCCGGCTGAACCAAATCAGGATTCGTTTTGCCGATACGCTCCATAATGTCTCGAACTTTTTGAGTTTTCAAACGTAATTGTTCTTCATAGGTCACATGTTGCAATTGACAGCCGCCGCAAGTACCATATACCGGACAAGTCGGTTCAACTCGGTGTGGCGCTGGTTTCAAAATTTCAACCAACGCCCCCACGGCATAGTTCTTTTTCACAAGTGTAATGCGAGCACTGATACGTTCACCGGGGAGTGCAAACGGCACAAACACCGTAAAGCCTTCATAACGGCCCACGCCTTCGCCGCTGTTTCCCAAACTTTCAATTGCAATTTCATATACTTGGCCCTTTGCTACAGGCACATTCTGTTTCATGATGATTATCCTTTCTCACTGTAAGAAAACTTAACTAACTATTACCTTTTATTATACAACAAAACGGCCCTGATACCTACTTCAGGGCCGTTTCAATTAATTCAGATTACCGGCTTATATGAATCTAATAAACTTTAAGTCAATTTAAAATGAATTGAGTCTAGGAGTCCTAACTATTTTTATAAAAACAACTGCTCCAACAGTTTTTCATATTCTTTGTATACCGCCGGATTATATGGCGATAATGTTTCTAAAAACTTCTTATTCTTAGCCACCGTTTTTTCAAAATTAGAGTCATAGTTATTAATTACATCGAGTAACACATCAGCCCCTCTTTGAGCATCAAATTCCGGATAGTAAAAACCGACACCCGCATCAAGCAAAATCGGCGAATTATGAACCAACGGATAGTTGCCGTAAAGAGCTTCATAGTACGCATAGTTAAGACCTAACTCCCACTGGAACGCCAAAACAATATCCGTATAACGAGACAAGAAATATGGCATTAAATGACGTGTTTCCACCGTCATGATTTTATTTTTTACCAACGATGTATAGCCGATAAAATTATGGAACACATGCAAGTCCCGTATATCGTAGGTATTGCACAAATACACATGAGCAATTGCTTCCGGGTCTTTTTTATAAGCCGCTTCCGAAATTAATACCGGCGTATAGCAATTTTTTACAACCGATGCATTCGGTTCAAATACAGAAATGCGACGACCGCGACCGGATTTATCCGGATTGTAGCCAAAACTTAAACCTTTCTGCAAGTTAGCAACTTGACGGTCAAAGAAGAACGAATTCCAAATATGCGGTACTTCATGAACGTCTGTACCGGTCATGACTTCCAAGTAATCTTTATTGGTCTTATACACCTGAGGAATGAGCCATGCTTGATCATATTTTGTGCCGTTAAAAGCACGGCCACCTTCTTTTTTGCCAATAAACTTTTCCATATCCCAGATAAAATCGTTACCCATACGATAAGTGACTATCTTAGCACCATATTTGCGGAATTCCTTTTCGTACTTCGGTTCTAATGTAAGTGTGCCTTCAATTAAAACATCGGTCGTCTTTACAACGTCTTCATACGGATATATGTCGACCCCCATGGCTTCTATTTCAAGTTCTTTAGGCAATGTCTTTAAATCATTGCCCCAGAATACGAAATATACATCTCCTACCCCGTCAATTTGGGCCAGCATTTCTCGTAAAAAATACATATTCTGTCCGGCGCCATTGGACCATATGTGTTTATAAGACGATCCCCAAAAGAATGTAATACCGATGCGCAGACCTGTTTTGCCAGCTTTTTTTCTACTGTGTAACTTACTTAACTCCATTTGATTGTCCTTTTAACCTTTTTTTGATTAACACTATCCAAAATTAAAAATCATATATTTTTAATATATCATATTTTATAGATGCCCATATCATCTTAAATCTAAAAATATTAGAAATACACAAATCGTTTATCATCTAATTCTAAGACATTTCTATCTAATAAAACATTTTACCCAAAACATTACACATTAATTTTTGACATTAAAGCTTTTACTTGTGCTTGTAACTCTTCAATCTGACGTGATTGCTTTTCAATAATAGCTTGTTGATTCTGATTTCCCATTTGCGATTCTAATGTTTCAAGACGTTTTGCCTGTGCATCAATCGTCTTTTGTTGTTCACGCACTTTATCTTCCAACGCATTCATGACACTAATTGGCATCGTCTTGTACTGTTCTTTTTTAGCACTATCAACCGTACTACTTCCGAATTTAAAAGACGCCCCATATTAAACATGGCATCACCGCTATCCATGGTACCGCCAACACTGAGCATGGTATTTTCATTAGCTCTGTAAAAAGCACCGAGCGCTAAGCTTTTTTCACTATGGTAAGTACCAAAACCTACGGCAAACGTTAATTTATCATTAGGATCGGCATCCATTGGATGCAAAGCTGCCAAAGCGGCTGCATTGGCTCCGGATTTGTTAATACGATTGCCAATATTGGCAACTTGGGATGCCAAGCCATAAATTTGACTTCCGTTAACTGCATCAGTAGACGTAGGTGAAATTTCACCATCGGCTACATTAGTAATTTTTCGCTCATTGCCAACTGAACCCACCGAAACAGTATTATCCTGATCAGCCACGGAACCGGCCCCTAGAGCTACTGAATTTTTGCCGGTTGCACTGGCATTACTGCCAATAGCAGTCGCATTTTCAGCGGTCGCCGAAGCATTCACACCCATAGCCGATGTTCCATTTCCATTAGCTACAGAACCCCGACCGATTGCCATGGCGTTTTCACCGGTAGCCGTTGCGCTTGATGAAGCCTTCGTTGCACTATCATTTGCAGATTTAGCACTGGATTCGGCCTGACTTGCACTAGTTGAGGCGCTCGATGCACTTGTAGACGCTGAACTTGCACTTGTTGATGCACTCGACACACTCGTTGAAGCTGAACTTGCACTTGTCGATGCTAACGTTGCACTAGATGAAGCAGTCCCTGCACTTGTTGAGGCACTCGCTGCACTAGTAGATGCTAATTCGGCACTAGATACTGCACTACTAGCACTCGTTGAAGCTGAGCTAACACTAGCATTTATACTATCCATATACTCTTGATTGATTCCAATCGCAACTTTTAACTGTTTACTTGCACCCTGTCCAGATGATTCAACAATAGAAATATCAATCCCCGTACCATCTACAAAAGTTAATCTCCCATTGCCATTACTTCCAGCTTGCCAATCTGTACCGGGTTTATCTTTAGTTCCATCGCCCCCAACATTAATATAATTATAAGCATAAGTAATCATCTGCGGTGCTAAAATCAACGCCACCATCAAAGCCACACTTATCCGTTTCACACGTCTCGTTCCACCTTGATGACTTTTAGCTAATTCCGATGCAACGACAAAACAACCTTTCGTCTTACTCCAGACCACTTTAAAAATTTTATTCATAACAACACCCCTAATTCACAAAAATATTTTACCAACCTAATACATCAAGCAGCATGCGATAACTTGATTATCAAAGTTTTTACTTTTAATCTATTTTTAACTTTAGCCGTTAAAGTTTTAATTAAATAATATACTTTTAAAACAGATCTACATTTCAAAAATATATTCCCCCATCATTAAAACCCTCAATACTTTAGCACATCAAAGTAAATAATTTTTAATCCCTACTAAATATATATTTATGAGTAAATAAGTATAGATACTATGTTATTTTATAGCTGACTATACTTATCATAAATGAAATACTCATGAATGAACTTGATTGTTAACCTTAAAAATTACTATTTTTACAATTATTTTTATGACAAAATACAAATATAATTCAGTATTATCAATACTTCTACATCTTCATCTATATTCTTTAAAACTTCATAATTCAAAGACAAATTATATAGAATTGTGCACTAAAAGAGGACTTTCCTTAATCGAAGAGTCCTCTTTCTATCTTTTTCACTTTATTTGAATTTTAATTCTATTTTTACCATATGCCGTACTCATAGTTTTGCCTACGCTCTATCATTTGGCCCCAATCATTTTAACAATTGCTCCAACAAATCTTTGTGTACTTTAACCACCTTGGAATTATATGGCGATAGAGTTTCTAAAAAAGCGGTATTGTTCTTTTTATGAAGTTCAATTTGAGCATCATAGGTATTAATTACATCTAACAACACTGCTGCGCCTTTTTTAGCATCAAATTCAGGATAGTAAAACCCAACGCCGGCATCACGCAAAAACGGCGAGTTATGCACCAACGGATAATTGCCGTATAGCGCTTCGTAATAGGCATAGTTAAGCCCCAACTCCCATTGATAGGATAAAACGATATCAATATAACGAGACAAAAAGTATGGCATTAAATGGCGTTTTTCAACACTCATAATCTTATTTTTAACAAGCGTAGTGTAACCGATAAAATTATGAAACGCCTTCAAATCTTTTACATCATAGGTATTACACAAATAGACGTGGGCAATGGCTTCCGGATTTTGTTTATAGGCTGCTTCCGAAATTAACACCGGTGTATAGCAATTCTTAACGACAGATGCATTCAGTTCGAATACAGAAATCCGTCGTCCCCGTTTGGTCGTATCCGGCTTATAGCCAAACGAAAGGCCGGCTTGCAGCTTAGCTACCTGACGATCAAAGAAAAATGGATTCCAAATGTGCGGGACTTCATACGCCTCAGTACCGGTCATAATTTCCACGTAGTCTTTGTTCGTCTTATATACTTGGGGAATGAGCCACGCCTGATCATAAGTTGTACCATTAAACGCACGACCGCCATCTTGTTTAGCAATAAACTTCTCCATATCCCAGATAAAATCATTCCCCATACGATATGTTACAATTTTCGCCCCGTATTTCCGGAATTCTTTTTCATATTTCGGCTCCAAGGTACGAGTACCTTCTATCAAAACATCCGTGGTTTTTACTACCTCTTCGTACGAATAAATATCAACACCCATGGCCTCCGTTTCGAGTGCCTTCGGCAACGTTTTTAAATCATTCCCCCAGAACACAAAATATACATCATCGACTCCGTCTATTTGTGATAGCACTTCTTTTAAAAAATACATATTTTGACCGGCACCATTAGACCAAATATTCTTATAGGTACGTCCCCAAAAGAATGTTATCCCGATGCGAATTCCTGTGTTACCTGATTTTTTTAAACTTTCCATGCCGCTTATCGCCATACTCTTATCCTTCTCTTATTATTCCTCAATATCGATAGGTCGATACATGGATTTATTATATATCAACCTATCTGAACCTATTATGACCGGAATCCTACCAACTCAAAACTTCATCACATTTTTACCAAGTTTTACATCTAATACTATTAAATGCCCGCTTTTTCCATCAAGGCTCTTACCTGGGCCTGCAATTCTTCAATCTGACTTGCTTCTGTACTTATAGTTTTCTGTTGCGACTGAACTTGATCTTCAAGGGCATTCATGGTGCTCATAGGCGCATTCTGGTATTGTGCCTTCTTAACACTATCAATTGTGCTGGAGCCAAACTTGAAGGAAGCACCAACGTTGATCATATTTTCACCATTCCCCATGGTGCCGCCAATACTAAACATTGTATTATCGTTAGGACGATAGAAAGCACCTAAGGCCATAGCGTTTTCACCACGATAGTTACCATAACCAACCGCAAAGCTTACTTTATCGGTTGGGTCAAAATCAAGCGGATGCAAAGCAGCCAAAGCGGCGGCATTAGCACCAACTTTATTAACCCGATTACTCAAATTCGAAACACTGGAAGCTACGCTATACAATTGACTGCCGTTAACTGCGTCTGTGGATGTGGCGGATACTTCACCGGCGGCCACATTGGTAATCTTACGTTCATTCCCCGGCGAACCAACGGATACCGTATTTTCTTCATCCGCTACAGAGCCGGCACCAATCGCAACTGAGTTAGCGGCAGTTGCACTGGAGGCTGCACTGGATGCACTTATGGATGCTTCCGTTGCACTACTATCTGCGACTGTAGCACTGGAGGCTGCACTAGATGCACTCGTTGAAGCAGCGGTTGCACTACTATCTGCAACTGTTGCACTCAAAGCTGCACTGTCTGCACTAATCGAAGCAGCGGTTGCACTACTGTCAGCGGCCGTCGCGCTGGATGCTGCACTATCGGCGCTTGTTGAAGTTGCAGTTGCACTGCTATCTGCAGCTGTTGCACTCGAAGCTGCATTGTCTGCACTAGTCGAAGCAGCTGTTGCACTACTGTCAGCGGCCGTTGCACTAGAGGACGCACTGTCAGCACTTGTAGATGCTTCCGTTGCACTCCTCAGAGGCATAGAAAATAACCTGCCTTGCTATCTGGTTACCAAGCTAAGATTATCCCTATTGCCTGACACAACGAATATAAAATTAGACTTTGACAATATGTTTCACAGAAAAGTTTATTCTAATCATTTTGTTGCGGATCACCTCGGATTCAAAAATACAGCAATTATTAAGCCGCTCCCCGGGAAAAACGCTGCCGACTTTACAGCCGATGAGTGGATCTTAGTTCCGGCCCAACTTAACGTCTTCAAAGAATTAATGAGCCCTGCCACCTTCAAAAGTGAATGGCCTTACATCATTACGGCCTTAGCGTCTCTAATCAGTAGCCAAAGATTATATGCTATTACTACCAACGGAGCAGCCTCAACAGAAACGTACAGTGATATCCGAAAACGGTTAATAAAATTCGGCTATGTAGAATGCGTTGTTCAATTACCCGAGAACTTAATACCCGGTACATCAATCCCTACGACACTTTGGATTTTTTCAAAAAACAATAAAACTGTACGCTTTATTGATGCATCTGAAATCAAAACTAAAGGGCGCCGTAAATTCAGTCTATCAGACAAAGATATCAAGGCGATTGTTGCCTTAATAACAAAACCGGAATTCACAGAATCCAATCACAGCCACAAGAGTCAAAAAGGTCGTATAAAGGTCGTACATAACGATGAGCTGGCAGCCTCCAATTATAATCTGGCCCCCTCACGATATATACAGGAAGATTTCCCCTCTGACTCAAGCGGCTTTATCTTGCTGGAAGAAGTTTGCCAAATTAATCGCGGCGTTCTCTTAAAAGCACAAGAATTAGATACTTTGGTGGCCGATAATAATTCCGTTAAATATATTACACCTAAAAATTTGAACAACAGCATTATTGACTTATCGGGTGTAACTTCATTAGCAGAGACTGACGAAATTTCACCTAAAAAAGCTATTAGCGACAATAATATTATTATGAGTAAACTGCTTCCGTTCAAAGCAGGCTATATTACGGACACCCAAAACAATATGATTTTTTCAAACGGTAACACCTACTACTTACAAGTCGATAAAAAGGCTATCAATCCGCTGTTTTTATTTATGTATTTAAATTCAAAAATGGCTCAAAAACAACTCGAACAGCTTTCTCGCGGCAGTTCTACGACCACGCTGAGTATCAGTGACTTAAAAAATTTAAAAATTCCGCTCATAAAACGTTCTATCCAAAACGAATTATCCGAAAAATATCAGGAACTGTTGGCAAAAGAACAACGAATTTACGAAAGTTTAAAAGCCCTTGAACGAGATAAAGACAGGCTGATTGAGGATGCCTTGCAGTAGCCGTTCGACTTTATAACAACTTATTTCCCAGCATACTTTTTTAACAGTTTCATAAATACTGACAAACAGGAGGTAAACACTATGAAATTGTACGAACACTCATTCCGCGATTTATATCACCAATTTATCGTGTTACCCATAGACAAACATAATACTGAAACGCCGGTATTTTTTACCGAATTACCCCATTACAAAGAGGCCAACGCACTTCTTCTTTACGGTTATATCGACCACGATGCGGGACTCACATTTGAAGTATTAAGTGCAGCTATTCACGAAAATGAAACGACTACCCTATTTCCGGGAATCGATGACATTTCCATCAAACTGCGTTCCGAATCTATCAGCGAAGAAAATATCATTTATCATAACCAATTGGTACCAACTGATTATGATAAAAAAATCGACTTTATAAATACTAACTACAGAGCCGATAAAGGTGTGGAATTATGTCGTCGAATTAAGGAATTAGATCCTTATCGCCATGCCGACTATCCGGATGATGTAGCCGTGATTTTCTACGATCAAGAAAAAGAGCCTGAATATTGTTGGGTTCGCTGTGAAGATTGCCACGCACCGCGATTCATCGGTACGCTCTTAAACGAACCGCAAAATATGACCGGCATCCACCGCAACGACAAAGTCGCCTTTAATTTGCTCGAAATTCAAGACGGACTTTTTGCCGCCGTATTCCTTCGTTAATATAAAAAAGCCTCCCCTAAGGGAGGCTTTTTTATTTATTATCGCACTAATAAGATACTACTATCCGACAAAGCAATAACTCCACGCTATTTATCTTTGCCCTGTATTTTTCTTCGTCTTCTGGGTTCCAATATATATTCATTGATTCCTTTAAAAATACCAATTGCTATCCAAAGAGGAATGGACCATGCCTTAAAAATTGTCGCCGTAATAAAAAACAATATCATGACTATAATGAATTGCATAGTAGTTTCCCTTTCTTGATAAAGCATAGAATCTGCACCTATATCCAACCTGTTATTCTTTCATTTTATATTCACCAATCAAATAAAGTCAACTTTTATTACTATATTATGAAAAATACAATTAAATCACAACTTTTTCTCCATTTTTTTTTACACTCTGATATATAATTTTTCGTACTCACTTGCAAAAACGCCCAAAATCTTTTTTCAAAATTCATTTAATTTTTAATTTTTCACTTTTTTCAATTTTCTATGTGATAATGAATTGAAAAATAATTTAAAGGGAGGATATGAGTAAGCAATTATATAAAGAGCCAAAAATTAAACTGATTACCTTAAACAGCCTTTGTTGCAGCAGACTGAAAACAAGGCGCACAATTTAATTCTTAGTCAGAGGAGTTATAATGAAAAAATATGCATCAATTTTCCAACGTATCCTGTTATTATTTTTAATTATTTTCACGTTTGGATCATCTCTAGTCATGGCCTACGGTAAATCCGAGTATGAATATCAACACATTTATCCCAGACAATATTTCCAATCTCTAGGCGATCCTTACACCTTCAAACTTAAAGAATTCGAACATCGATGGATCCATGTATCGAAAGGGTATGATAATGATTGGAAAGATGTTAAAGAAAATACCCCTTGGATTTCCAGAATACTGGGAGATAATTACCTACTTACTGACGATGGTGATATTTCCATGTATTCAAAAAAGAATGCCGCAATTATTGCCGCTTCTCGCCATATCACCTATGCATTTTACTTATATGATTACAACACCGAAAAATCAAATATGATGACCGCCATGCATTTTGACGGTATATCCAATACACTTTACAATGTATCATACTTAGTTTCCATCCCTGCAAAATTAATACATTTCTCGGCTGAAATGTTCCAACGAGGAACCGGTATCGGCAATGGTAACAAACAGGAATACGACGGAGAAACTATTAGCCAAATGGCAATCTGGATGGTAAAAGAAACCGCAATTGGGATTGTATTATCCGTCATAATGATTCCTGTAGGATTTATTATCGGTCTAACATTTCACCCATTTCAAACAGCTGCCAATTTACTATTTTCCGTTAGTGGTTTTCTAGATTTCTTCAACAATAACTTTATCATGACAATAGGTTATTTCATAAAAGCCTTCTTCCATTCAATATGGATTATATTCTCTTGGTACTAATCAACCATAAAAATAGAATAAATCTATTTTTTAATTAGGAGTGTTATTATGTCCTTTTCAGTTAACATAAGTTATAGATTATTATTTTCAGGGTAAGGCAACACGCTACTCATACCTTGATTTTAATATTAAGTCATCTTACATTAACAAAGGGGTGTATCCAAATGAAAAAATTAATCATATTAGCATTCTTATTATTAGCAACTGTCGGGATAGCATCTGCTAAAGACGTAGATGTAGGCACAGTCAAAAATCAGGAAAATGCAAATATCCAAATCTACATTGACGACCAATTTATTATGCAAAGCAATAATTACGTATTCTCTTTTGCATTAGTTGATACTTCTACCGGTGAATCAGAGCGCTATTCTGGAGGCATTGCATCATTTTTCGGTCCCCACGACGTATTTTATGTTAACGGAAATCCTATTTCTGTCAATGAACTTAATGCTCAGACCAGAGCTTTATTCAACGCACTCCTAAACTATGTCTCTTCACACCAACCATCATTAGCCTATTAATGAGCGATTACTGACATAGTCCAATAATCATTCATAATATTAAAAAACTTAACTTAATAACAAACAAGGCCTCCTTAAGGTTAGATTTTAATTCTAACTTTAAGGAGGTCATTTTTATTCAATCTGCAGTTATGACGAACAATCTTTTGCAAATATATCCGCTAGTATATTTTTAGTGCAAAAAGCTACTAGCGCAAGTATATTAACAAACAAAAATCAAGTAATAAAAAGTAACCACAAGGGCTATAAACCCTTGTGGCTACTGCATTCTTCATGGTGATCCAGGAGAGATTCGAACTCCCGACCCACGGCTTAGAAGGCCGTTGCTCTATCCAACTGAGCTACTGGACCATATTTAATTCTGAGCGATAAGTAGAATCTCTCTAAAAATCACTGTATACTATTATACACCAGACTATGTAAAAAAATCAATTCTCAACACGAAGTTCTTTACATAGTTTATATATCCCAAACTAATTTTAACCTGTTCCAACCTATTTTAAATTTTTTTATTTTTTATTACTTGCAAAGAGTATCTGTTTACACAAAAAATCCGCAGTCATCATGACTGCGGTAACGTTTCTTATAAGTGGAGCGGGTGAAGGGAATCGAACCCTCGCGACCAGCTTGGAAGGCTGGGGCTCTACCATTGAGCTACACCCGCATAAAAAAATGGTCGGGGCAGCAGGATTCGAACCTGCGACCCCCTGGTCCCAAGCCAGGTGCGCTACCAAACTGCGCTATGCCCCGATATATAAAGAATACTATTCTTTTCGCTGTTGTTTACTACTTCGTTCTCAACAACAAAGCTATTGTATCATACCACGCAAATGTGTGCAAGTACTTTTTTATAATTTTTTTACAATTTTTGCAAAAAACTTTACACCATCAAAAATCATCACAAAATACGGTATTCTTCATATAAAACGGCGATTATACAGGCTCTTTATTGCCTCTTAAATCGCCGTTTTCATCCCATCGTCTTATATTTTACTTTTAAGCCATCCTTGTGTGAGCATCCCCATCCCCATGGCCAACGCTATCGGGAAGAATAATTCCACGGAAAACCGCGATAATTCCAGCATAAACACAGCGGAAGTAAGCGGCATTTTTTGTGCCAAGCCAAGGAACACGACAGCACCCAAAAATGCACTGAGCCCGATGGAAATCGGCCCGATAGCAAAGTTCCAGGCAATGGCGACTACCAATGCCAACGTACTGCCCAACATCATAGATGGTGTAATTTTACCGCCATACGCACCGGCCCCCATGGCCAAGAGAACTGCCGCCCATTTGGCAGCAAATAACCCCAAACCGTATTCCCACGGCACAAGATGAGCGAAGGTGAGCTGGTTGCCCGGTTTGCCGTTACCCAAAATAGCAGGGAAGTATATAGCCATAAGACCTACAAGGCCAAAAGCAATCACGGAGAAAATAATCATCTTAGGGCTCTTACGATCAAGTTTCGGCAGCTTAGTCTGCGATTTATCAAAAAGGACAACAGCCACACCGATAATAATCCCGATGAGCACCGCAAATTCAGCAAAATTACCAATCATAGCCGGTTGCGGCATGTCATACTGAACCGTATCGCCAAGGCCCAATCGCACTACGAAGGTAGCGATACCACAGGCAATAAAGGCGGAGCTCAAAGCCCTCACATTCCATGTCAAAAGCAGCGTTTCCAACACGAATATCGTCGCCGACACCGGTGAATTATATACAGCCGCCAAACCGGCACCAGATGCACAAGCAATAAGTAACGACCGATTTTCATTCGTCAATTTCACATACCGCATCACCCATGTAATGAGTGCTGAAGTTGCTTCACGCGGTGCTACTTCTCGGCCGAGTGGCGAGCCCATGGCAACGGTTATAATTTGCAAAGTGGAATGAAGTAACGTCGTAATCGGCGGCATTTCTTTTGTCACATCTTTTACCGCATCTTTAACTTCGACTAATTTTCCGCCATAACGATGAATCAACACCCAACCGATACCGCCTACAAGGCCGCATGCCAAAAGCGCCCAAATGCGGCGTTCTCCGCTCGCCTGAGCTACTCCGACACCAAAGCTTAAATGCTCGGCAGCACTGTATCCAAAGGTGAGATGCTGAATAACATGTAATAAATTAGTAAATACTATGCCCACAATGCCGGCAAAGATACCGACTAAGACGACCAGACCAAACACTTTACGCTCTAACATACAAAATTTACTCCTACACCTGTATTTCTTCGTTTACTTTAAAATTTATAAATCATATCCCTATTATAACACTTAAAATCCTATTTCCGACTCATTGTACAACTTATTTACATACTACATATTTTTTTCAAAAGCAATACGTCACGAAGGCCTGTCGTAAAATAAGTTATTTTCCCTGTTTCATTTCAATCAGTGCATTCACTACGGTTACCTGAGAAATATGATCCCCCGCTTCATTGGTCACTTTAATCTCCCACACATGACTGCGTTTACCGCCATGAAGCAAAGTACCCTTGGCCAGTAATTTTCCCTGCGGTTTCGTTGCTTTTAAGTGATGGGCCGTAATTGTCTGGCCTACGCCTACATAAGCCCCTTTGCCCATTAAATTGCTGGCCATGCCGGCTATAGCTTCACAATAGGCTAAAGTGGCCCCACCGTTTAAAAAGCCAAATGGTTGCGCATGAAATTCCGTCATTGTCACGGCACTTTCAAAGCCTGTATCCGTCAGATTCACATAGTCTATGCTAAGTTGATCAACTAATGTCATTGCTATCTCCCTTCTTATTTATGTATATACTTTCCTGTAAATTCTTACCTGCAAATACGCCTTGCAAAATATATCCTCACCACATCAGTCTGTGACTATTCAAAAACAACCCTATCCAGCGTATATTCGTTAAGTATAGCTTCATTAATCGCGGTACCAAGTCCCGGTTTAAAATCAACCGCTAATTTACCTTCTGAAAACTCGATTGGCGTGGTAATAATATCCGCATCAAAATACCGACTCATATCCGATAAATCACCGGCCATCCACGTATCGGCCAGTGTCGCCAGCTGCACATGCATGTATTTTGAAACACCGCTTTCCACCATACTGCCTATCCAAAAACCGATATTATGAGCACGGCAATAGTTAATACAATCTATGGTTTCGCGAAGGCCACCCAACCGTCCGACTTTAATATTCAGTAAATCCATCCATCCGCTTTCATGCATATCTTTTAAGTCCGCCAATGATTGCACACTTTCATCAAAGCAAAGCGGCGTCTTAATGGCTTTACGCAACGTTTGTGGCAATGCTTTATACTGAGCTGCCCCTTTTGATGTAAACGGCTCTTCCAGAGAACGTAAATTATACGCATTGAGTGCTATAATCTCATCGAGTCGGGTAGTATCAAAACTACAATTGGCATCACCGGCCAATATAATATCCGGATAAGCCGTGCGCATTGCTGCTACTCGTTCCACCGCATCACCGGGTTTCAGTTTCAACTTAATGCGCTTACAGCCCTTGGCTACGTGCGCAGCTGCGACTTTTAACAATTCAGGAATCGGCATATCGCCGAGCACTACACCGGATTCGATGGCTCTCCGTTTTTTACCGGCCACCAAAGTCCCTATAGTCGATAACCCCTGCTCACCGTAATAGGCATGAAGTAAAGCATTCTCCAGCCCGGCCCAAGCCATGGGGTATTGAGATCGCAACCTGTCGCACTCAATAGGCTGAAACTCATCATAATCGGCAGCCCGTGACTCATCATAATCGGCAGGCCGTAACGCATCGTATCCACCAGTCCCTGCCACATTCTGCTCGACCGGATTTAACTGCCGAATCAACTCATACATCGCCCAAGGCCCGGACAGCGTTTTACCTACAAAAAAAGGCAGCCACGTCGTCAACAGTATATCTTTACTCTTGGCTAACGTTTCTGCCGTATAAAAAGGCTCCGTAAACGCCACCACTTCGCCATAACCGCTATAGCCTGACGATGTAGTGACGCCTACGATAAGACTTTCTCTATGTGATAAGGTGCCTTGGGACGTACGAAAGGTAAAGCGCATCGGTAAACCAATGTGCCACAACGTAATCTTTGTTATCGTCATCTCATGAGTCATCGTTTGTCCCTCACATCTAACCATATTATAATTATCAACTACTTTTGGTTATATCCCCGTAGAGATAGCCAAACGCTATTCCCTGTAACCGGGCCCAAAGCCTTACATATCCGCCGCTTCATCAATAAGTGTCCGGCGCATAATTTTGCCCGAATTATTCCGCGGCAAACGGGCCAAACGACAAATGGCTTTCGGCTGTTTATAGCGGCCCAAGTTTTCACTTAAATGTTCTTTAACCGCTTTTACACTGGCTTCACCGGCATAATAAAGAATCGGCACCTGCCCCCAACGTTCATCTTCTTTAGGCACTACGGCGCATTCCGTAACGCCCGGCAAACGATATAGGCAATCCTCCAACTCTTTCGGATAGATATTTTCGCCGCCGGATATAATAATATCCTGGCGTCGATTTACGATATATAAATACCCGGCTTTATCCAAATAGCCCATGTCATCGGTGTTAAAAAAGCCTACAATCGGCGGTTTGCCTAAATACCCCGTCATCAACATAGGCGACTGCAACCAGATTTCACCGATACCGGTTTCATCCGGATTGCGCACTTCGATGACAACGCCGGGCAACGGTTTCCCCACCGCCTGCCGTTTGTCCGGATGCTCGAGCACATTAACTGTCGCACTCTGAGCAAACGTTTCCGTCATGCCGTATGTCTTAAAAATCGGCATATCTTTGGCTAAGCAGGTTTCCACCAAGGCATCGGGAATAAATTCACCGCCCAAGAGTACCACCCTAAGAGCATGCTTGTCGATACGATCCACAATGCGTTGTAATACAGTCGGAACTAAAGACACCATGGTTAATTCACCGGATGTAATACCCTTCACGACTTTATCTTCATCAAAGGACGACATAATCGTAGCCGCCGTGCCGTTATATAAGGTTCGTAAAATAATGGACAAACCCGATACATGAAACATGGGCAACACAGTGAGCCAATTATCCGTCGGCGTAACGCCAAGAACCTTGGCCGATGCTTTTACATGTGCCTCAATCTGGCCCCAACGAAGCGGCACAGACTTAACCGAACCGGTTGTAGCACTGGTGTTCATAATAGCCGCAATAGCCTGGTCCATCAAGGGCGGTACCAAGAGGCCTTCAAAACATTGGACCAGTCGCATGCGCGACGTTTCATCCATAGGCGGTAAAGCAGACCAGGTACGCCAAGCCACTTCATTCACCGCACTGTGGTGAGGCCTGCAAAAACGACCGTTACAGGTTGCTTCTACCCGTTCCTGCACTGTAGGCGATGCAAAGATCAAGTGCACCTTCAGATCAAGGGCCTGCTGTTCCTGCTCCGCCACCGTGAGGTGAGGATTGACTAAAAATACTTCTTTCCCTAAGGACCATAACGCAAAGAGCATCACCGCCATATCCACCGAGTTTTCACTGCAAAGGCCGATACGGTTTTCACCGCGCACTACGGCCGACAAAAAGCCAGCTTGCAGCACAGTACGCTCATATATCGTTTTATAAGTATAGCCATCAAGAAAGGGCTGATTCGGAGTTGCTTGCGCCCGCTCTCGTAACCATCGCATAGTTAAAACGTCCTCCTATCAAGGGAATTTAGGGAATTGTTTGAAATTAGGTTTGCGTTTTTCTTTGAACGCATCGCGACCTTCTTTAGCTTCATCGGTCGTGTAGAACATAAGGGTAGCATCGCCGCCGAATTGCTGTAAGCCGGCGAGGCCGTCGGTATCGGCATTGAAGGATGCTTTTAAGAAACGAAGTGCCATTGGGGACAATTGAAGAATTTCTTCACACCATTTAACGGTTTCTTCTTCGAGCTGATCAAAAGGCACGACTGTATTAACAAGGCCCATGTCGAGAGCTTCTTGAGCCGTATATTGACGGCATAAGAACCAGATTTCACGGGCTTTTTTATGACCAACCAAACGAGCGAGGTAACCGGCACCGTAACCGGCATCGAAGGAACCTACACGCGGACCGGTCTGACCGAATTTAGCGTTTTCAGAGGCAATAGACAAGTCACAAACGATATGAAGTACATGACCGCCGCCGATTGCATAGCCGTTAACCATGGCAATAACAGGTTTTGGCGTGATGCGGATTAAATGCTGAAGATCGAGTACATTAAGACGCGGAATACGGTCTTCACCTACATAACCGCCGTTACCGCGTACACTCTGATCGCCGCCGGAGCAGAATGCTTCTTTATTCACATCGCCACCGTGGTTGGCACCGGTCAAAATAATTACACCCACTTCAGTATCATCACGGGCAATGGTAAATGCATCAATGAGTTCTACAACCGTCTTAGGACGAAACGCATTGCGAATTTCCGGACGATTAATGGTAATTTTGGCAATGCCGTTATAGGTTTCATAAATTACATCTTCATAACCGCGATCCAATACTTGCCAATCAAACTTGCTCATAATAGCCTCCTTTTTAAAAATCTGCCGACAGTTCTGACTGTATACGGCACGTATTCACTATCTACATGTTACATCATATTGAGTTATATTCAATACCTATTAACTGATGTTCTTGTCATTATAATCTGATAAAAATAGATTTACTATATCATTAAACGCATCGGGCATTTCCGTATGCACATTATGACCGGCCTCCGCGACCGACACATGAGCCACATTTTCACAAATACCGAAAACAGTTTGCCCGATTGTATCATACTTGGTATCAAGCGAGCCCGATACATAGAGAATCTCCATCTCCAATTCAGAGATTTTATTGCCTACATACGGCGTCATACCTTGACCGGTACCGCGTAATGTATGGGCCAATACCTCCGGCGTATTACTGAGTCGCCGTTCTTTAATCGTATGTTGCACCGCCGACGACAATTTCTGTTGCGTCTCAAAAATAGGCAGTTTTGACCACATATCTTCAAACCATTCAATGGAATGGGTTTCAATCTTATGAGCCAACACTTCATCACGAGCCGCGCGCTCCTGCCGTTCATTGATGTCTTCAATCCCCGCCGAAGCCGATTCCAATATGAGGAACAAAAGCCTTGACGGCTCATACATAGCTGCATACTGAAGGGCTATACGACCGCCCATCGAGTACCCCATAAGACCGTACGGTTCTTCACCTACCAAAGTATGAATCAGCGTATACAGGTGTCGAAGCACTGTATCCAACTGATATAGTACCGGATTGTGCGATCGATCCGATACACCATGTCCCAAGAAATCTACGCAATACAGGCGAAAACCCGGGAGTTGTAATTTGTCCCAAGTATCGCCGGCTTCGCCAAAACCATGCAGGCAAATAAGCGGCATACCTTCGCCCCTTAAGGACACATGGTACGACACGTTATCAATACTTATATATACATCATCGGCTGCTTCCAAAACAGCCGTAATCTCTTCTCGATCACCTTGATCGTACATTGATGTTTCATCAAGGCTGTCATCGAAGTCATTTCTCATACACAGTTACCGTATACTTTCTGTGAAGTTCACGACTTACTTCACGATTTGTTTTTACTTCCAGCAAATGGATGCCACCAGCTTTTAGGGCTCGGTCTACATCATCGGCAAACGTCTCGTACGACGTAACCGCCTGATAGCGAATGCCCATCAAATCGGCTAACGCACTGTAGTTCAGCCCTTGCGGCGTCCCAAATAAATATTCAAAATGATTAATGCCTTTTTGCGGTAAATATTCAAAAATACCGCCACCATCATTATTAAACAACACAATTACTAAGTTTAAGCCTTCATTTTTCCCCATAACAAGACCGTTCATATCATGGAAAAAAGATAAATCCCCCGTCACGAGTACGGTCTGCTCACCCTTGGCAGCGGCAATACCCAACGCCGTTGATTCAGTGCCGTCAATTCCGTTGATACCGCGATTGCCGAACACGCGCGTATTAGGTTTGCCTTGTTGCCAAAAGTAATCGAAATCACGAATCGGCATACTGTTGGCTACCACTACGTTCACCGCCTGCGGCAATCCGTGTTTTATTAAGGTCCGTCCATCGAGTGCATCATTCAGTTCATGCACAAAACGGCCTTCAAATAAAGTGGCTTCCTCATGAACCTTGTTCATTCGGAGACTGGTACTATGCTGCGCCGTCAGCCAACGGTTCACATATTTATTGCCGCATAATTTTTCGACATAATTGTTTCTGACTGTTAAAAATTCTTCAAACGATACATCGGATTCAACCGCCTCATCAAGCTGTTCGACCGACCAACGGGTGTCGGTTAATGATTTGACTGCATCCAAAGCGAAGGCAACAGGATCACTTTGTAACACTACATTAGTCGTCACCGTACCATTGCGATAAGCTGTACCTGCATCAATCTGATAACACATAATATCGGGATGCTGTTTTATAAACTGCTGTAATCGTTTGGAAACCGGCATTTGACCCATCATTAAGATGTAATCGGGAACCAGTTTTGCTTGCCAGTCCGCATTGCTCAAAAACGTATCATACTTGTCGATAATGAGCGGATGATTTAACGCTCTCACCGACGATAACGAATCGGCCAACACGGGGGCCGTCAAAGTTTCAGCTAAAGCCAACATAGCCGTGCCATAAGCATTCCCCATTACATGTTTAGGATTATCGTAAAACCCCGGATACAATTCTATACCCTGACAATACGCCAAACCGTTACCATAACCGTTTTCACGATAATATTCATCATCACCGTCACGACCGGTAGCCGGTCCGCACACGATAAGGCCTTTGCGCCCTTCAAGGTCTTCGGCCAGCGCTGCCATAGCCTCTTCACCGAGACGCATAATGCCCGGTTTCATATTAAACTGCCGTTCTTTTTGAAGGCGTCCCTTGGCAAACTGCTCAGCACTCATATCCGGTACCAACGGTTCACGTAAAGGCACATTAATCTGCACCGGTCCCGGTACGCTGTCCATTGCCTTCATATAAGCCCGCTGAATCACCTGACGAGCATACACGGCCGACGCCGTGGCCGTGCTCCCGGCAATATCCGGACTCAGCGTTTCAAAATGATTCACAAAGGATCCGAAAAGTTTTACCTGGTCCATCGTTTGCGGTGCCCCTACAAACTGCGCTTCTGGCGGTCTGTCGGCGGTGAGCACAATTAGCGGTACGCGACTGTGAAACGCCTCAATAACAGCGGGATAGTAATGAGCACCGGCCGAACCGGAGGTGCACACCAAAGCCACCGGCCTGTGCAGGCGTTTTGCCAAACCGAGTGCCAAAAAGCCGGCTGAACGTTCATCAATATTCATATATGTTTTATAGCCGCCATGAGCCATGAACAACACGGCCATACCGGTCGAACGGGACCCGCCGCTGAATACTACGTGACGGACACCAAGTTCAAATAACTCATCTACTGCAGCTGCAATATATTCGTTCATCGTACACCTCCATAAAATCTCTGACAATACACTTATTTTGCTTTTTAATTGTACCATATAGCCCCGACTAAGCCTATGACTTGATAGTTCAAGCAAAGCTCCGCAGAAGCCTCTGCAGGTAAACAAAACACCTATAAGGCTCGCAAAATAGTTTGTAATTTAGTCATTGTTTCGGTGTATTCCGACCGACAATCCGAATCGGCCACCACGCCGCAACCGGCATAGGCATATAAAGTTTTCCCATGGATAAGGGCCGAACGAATGCCTACAATCAAAAGCCCGTCACCGGCTTCACGAAAGAGTGGCGTATTGCCGCACACCCAGCCGATGGGAGCCGCATATAAACCGCGTTCATACGGCTCATACTGTTTCAAAAGAGCTAACGCCGCTTCACGCGGTTCACCACCCATAGCCGGTGTCGGATGAAGTGCTTTAGCCATTGTCAAAATTGAATGCTCCGTATCATGACCATAAAGCAATGTACGTAAATGATACAAATTAGGGAGCTCCATAATATGCGTATCTTTCACTTCCACCCGCTCGCATAAATCGCTCATAGTAGACTTAATCATATCTACCACAATATTGTGCTCGTAGCGGTTTTTAGCATCAGCCAAAAGGCGTGCCCCTTGATCATGAATGTCATCTTTTTTCATAGTGCCTGCCAACGCATAACTCATAAAGTCCTGCCCGCGCTTGCGTACCAGTACTTCCGGCGAAGCACCTAAAAATACAGCCTCACCCTTACTATAGGCAAAGATAAAAGCACCTTGATTTTGAGCTACCAAACGCCCGATAATCGACGTGCTGTCAAAAGGTTTATCACTCTCGAGCGTCACTTTACGCGACGCTACCACCTTAGTCACCGTACCGGCCGCAATACCGGCTTGAATATGGCCGAACAATGCCTGCCAAGCCGCATAGTCATCGGCATCCGCTTGCCGATACACATGATCCGTCGGAGTAATCGCATCCGATTTAACGGTCGGCGGCTCGTCAGCAGCCGTTACCCAATAAGCACGGCCTTCTTCCTGTACATAGTAATGCGTAAAAACTACCAATTCATTACCCATGTCCTGCCACGCTTTATCAGTCACTGTATCGAAAAAGGTCCGGCTGTACCAGGCCCACGGATATTCCGGTAATTCCGCCTCGGTAATACGTTTAACCCGACCGGCCGCTACAATAACACGGTTAACCTGCGTATCATGCCAATACACCCGTTCCTCCCCATCGAAGTGTTGCCATACAGCCAACGGTTCCGATATATCTGTTGGAAAGATTGTATATTTCATAAACATCCTCATTCTTAAATTATCTGTAACATCTTATTATACCACTCTCATAGGGTAAAAGAAAACCGCTCTCATCAGGGAACCAAAGCAAAATAAAATCGTGCTCATCAAGCATCAAAGACAAAATAAAACCGCCCTTACAGGCGGCTTTAAGATTAGTACCCAATTATTATGTTTACTGATGTGATACGTGTTCAATCCCCTGGCTGAGTAACATAACCACGTGTTCATCATTAAGACTGTACATTACGGTTTTGCCCTCTTTACGGAATGTTACCAGACGAGCTTGACGCAATACACGCAATTGATGTGAAATAGCGGATTGCCCCATCCCCATAGATTCGGCAATATCCGTAACACACATCTCCTTATTCAATAATTGCTGTACAATGCGAATTCGTGTAGGATCTCCCAACACTTTGAACAAATCAGCCAATTCTTGCACATCTACCTGTGCATGAGCAACATCCATACCATAACTCCTATTACACGTTTATTATTTCTTCATCTATCCACTGTTTTACATTATATACCGAAAAACCATTTTTTAACCAGCTTAATTTTGACCTGCAGCATCTGTCGCAGTCGGTGCAGTCGGTGGTTCACCAATTTGATTAAGCGGTGTCCGACTATCAATTTCCTGTTGTGCTTCACTTTCCGGTGTTGCCATTTCTAAAGAAACACCCCGTGAATATACACCGGTAACAACACCATACCCGTCTTTAATCTTAAGGGTGGCCAGCAATGTGCCTTTATAGGTCGTATAAAATGCAGGATTAACTTTGGTCAAATCTAATGTTACCCGGTCAAAAAGCAGGTGGAATTCTACATCCGTATTTTCCACACGTGTAACCCGGGCCAAAATATAATCACCGGCAGTCGGCTTTTTATCAGATACGCCGGTTACTTCCAAAATACCATTCGGCTTGGCCGAAACCCATACATAGACTTCCTGATCATGGACCGGCAAACGCCCGCCCTGCCATGGCCCGCGACTTCCTAAAAATTTGACACTCAAATAATCGGACGGAATCCAACCGGCCGTACGCGACAAGGAAACCGGCCATTGGTATTCACCGCCGCCTTGCAACAAAGACGTAGACCGTTGCTGAATAAAAAATGGTGACAATAAGGTAAGGATACCTACCACAACAAAGAGAATCCATTTAATATATACTTTATTGCGCATCGTCGGCTCCCCCCTTTCGTGTATCACTTTCATTATTTACAGGGTTCGCAGTCGCAGCCGGCTCACGCGAATCGGTGACATTACCATCACTGTTTTCGGCTGCCGTGCCGTTAACCGAATCGTCCGTCTGAGCCGCCACATCGATATGTTCATCATCGCCCAATGTCTGACGACGTCGCAATCGCCGATTAGCCCTGGCCACCGATGAATTAACTTGTGCCTGACGAGTTTGCTTACGCCACATATAAAACAGATTCACCGCAAATATGGCAACACCGGTCACCATAAATGTAAAGCCTCTTTCGACAAATGAGAAAGTCGGATCAAAGAATCGGGCCGCAATCATGGCCAAGAAGGTAAAAATACACCCGTTCACCAAAGCTACCCGCTTCGTTACCGTACCTTGCCACAAAAGGACACCCGCCAACAAGACTATATACAAGTTGAACAGGATAGAGCCGGTTAACGGCGTCAAGCCCCAATGAACCGACAGCATTAATAGGCCTACAATAATCGGACAGAAAGTAATTAAAATCTCTGTTCCCATCCGTTTTTGCCAAAGTGCATTCAAACCGCCCACAACTAAAACTAACGCAACCAGACCTAAGCCTATACTCAGCCAATCAGCCGAGGCAGCTGCTTCTTCCTGCCAAGTACTAATGAAAGTGCCGTATACAACGACGTACATAAGACCAAGGACACCAATACCGCGGAACGGCAAAGACCACAATCCCTGTTCACGAGATAAGCTCCCCAATGCATAGGTGGCTGCCGACAAAGCGGCTACAAAGAATAAACTGAGCGATAAATTATACGAATTAATCGTAAAGAAGAACGTACCGAAAATAGCCGCCACATAGGCCCATGAAAGCCATAAGGTCGACAAATAGGAACGGGTTTTACGGCGCAACCGTTCCGCAAAGAACGGACTGCCGGCCGCCAAGAGCAACCACAGCCATACAGGTTCTCCCCACAGCGAAAGTTCCCGTACCGATACACTCCATAATAAACCAATCAGCAAGTAAGCCATCATGGTAAAACCGGAACCCAAGAGATAAATAACCGGCAAGGTCAACAGCATAATAAGGAGTGAATAAAATCCCCAGCCTTCGCCCGTATAATAGGTATCACTCATCAATACCGTCGAAATGGTAAGAGCCGCCACATAAAAAAGCCCTATACCTTCCGCATAGATGCTGCCTCGTGGGACTTTCCAAACACCCAGTCCCAAAGCGATGACCGCCAATAACAAGAGAGCAATACACCAATCCATACGACCGGCCGGTGAAAAACTGTACCAATAACCGGCAAAAAGTAAAAATAAACCCAAACTTGTAAGTAACAACCCCAATAATAACACCAACAATCTTCTGAGTGAAGGTCCCTTCTTGGTGTCTACGGTACCATAAAACACGCGCATTTGTGCGGCATGTTCTTTAGAAATCCAGCCCTTCTCCTCCCATTCAGGCAATTGTTCATGTAGCCAAACAATCCGTTGTTTATTCATAGTACCTCCATTCTAAAAAGAGGCTTTGCCCCTTGGCGAGCAAAGCCCCTCATATGTGACTATTTATTTGACAACGAGCACCGGGCAAGTAGAATGACTGGTTACATAGCTACTTATGCTGCCCATAAATAAACCTTTCAAAGGTCCCAAGCCGCGACTGCCCATTACAATTAAATCGGCATTAAATTTCTTGGCCACTGCTAATACAGCCGGGCCCGGGGATCCTACTTCAAATACATTTTTAACGGCAATATCGGCAGGTACATCTTTGGAAACATCTTCCAAAATCTTTTTACCTGTTTCTTCCATATCTTCAGCAATCTGTTCCGAAACATAACCGCCGCTGATTGGGGTCTGGTCAAAGTTAGAAATAGCAGACACAATATTCGCTACATGCACAATAATAAGTTGTGCTTCATTCCGTTCGCAGATAGACACTGCATGTTGCAATGCACGTTTGGAGTTTTCAGAACCGTCAGCCGGAACAACTATTGTTTTGTATACTACTTTATTGATGCGATCTTCTTGCATATGAATCCCTCCCATTGGTGAATGAATTTATTTCATTCACGATGACTTCTTCTATACTGTAAGTATTCTCTATGGAGTTACAAAAGTCCTTTTTTATTTCAAAAAATTTTCAAAAAAAGTTTAAGAATTTTTTAAATTAAAGCGGAAACTCGCATAATAAGATTGTATGACTGCTGCCAAGCAATCCTCAAACACGATTACAATATAACCGTACCGCCGCTTATAAGACCTTTATGCTGAATTCGAACACCTTCTACCATTTTCATTAATTCATCTAAAGTAACTTGACCGTTATCCGGTGCCAAGACACGAGCCACTACCGCTTCCCCGGAGTCAGTCAAAGTAATATAGGATGCGAATTTAATGGCAATGCCTTCACCGCGCTGTAAGGAACCAGCAATCAAAGACCCGGTGTTATGATTATCAATCAAAGTTTTATATGTTTCAATCGTAGCCCCGTAATTAGTTACCAATTCATTCACATAGAAGTCAGCCATTTCCTGACGAGCCTGCATAGTCGGATAGGAAGCCCTGGAATCCATAGTTACCGTTTTTTCCATTGAGAATAACCCCACTTCAATACGGTAGATATCCTTGGATAAAACGGCCCCGTTTCTGTTCTGCATTTCCACTTTAAACCCGCTCGGTTTGATAAAGCTGATTTCATCGGTCAAGGCCAAATTACCTACGTTACGATATTTATCTTTCATCAATTTAAAGGACGGCACTACATTTTTCACAACACCCTGCATCATATAGTCATTATATTTGCTCGGATACATCATCGTCATAGTGTAACGCTGTGTAGGATCGGCCTGCATAATGAATTCCGCATCAAAGAACGTGGACCCGGTTTCGCCGGCATCACTGCGCACGAAAGAATCCCAGCGTGCCGTAGTGGCACCCTTGAAATCAAATAAATCACCGTCTAAGGTATAGCCGTTCAAATCTCTACGATTTTCACGCCATAAAGCAAGATAGCGCTCCTTCGTCATATTCGCAACGGACTCGTTATACCAAGTAGTATTCCACTCCTGCAGGCTTACATTACCGGTCACAATATTATCGCGTTTTGTAAATGAAACAAGGAACGGCTCGGAAATAGAGCTTTCTGCTAAATTAAAGAAATAGCCGCGCTCGGTGCTGCCGTCTTCTTTGGCTTGTGACTCATAACGGCCGTTCGTGAGGCGCCAAGGCACCGTAAATGTATAACCGTCCTGATAATCGCGAACTTCCGTTGTCATCGTAGTCGCATACGATTGATACGCTGTCGGTAAGTCAGATTCGCTATGAACACCGCGAGCCTCAAAGGGTTGAGCTTCCGCCGTTGCCTTGGTCGTGTCATAGCTTGGTAAACTTTTCGCATAACCTGTACCGGCCACGCTCAAAAGTGCTCCTACCGCTAAGGTAGCAATTCGTATTTGCCATCGTTGCTTCATTACATATGTCTCCTTTACTTATAGCATAGAATCTAAAAATGCCTTGGTACGTGGTGACTTTGGATTGGAAAAAACGTCTTCCGGTTTGCCTTCTTCTTGAATAATGCCGTCAGCCATAAAAATAATGCGATCCGCCACTTGACGGGCAAACGCCATTTCATGGGTCACGATAATCATCGTCATATGTTCTTCCGCCAACTGCTGAATGGTGCGGAGTACTTCACCGGTCAATTCCGGATCGAGTGCCGATGTAGGTTCGTCAAAAAGCATAATGCTCGGATTCATAGCCAGTGCTCTGGCAATCGCTACACGCTGTTTCTGACCGCCGGAGAGCTTGGAAGGATATACATCCTTTTTCTCCCAAAGGCCTACTTTTTTAAGCAAAGCTTCCGCTGTAGGCGCAATCTCTGCCGTTTTCATACCTTTTACCATCTGCGGCGCAATCAAAATATTGTCCCACACGGTCATGTGCGGAAATAAATTAAATTGCTGGAATACCATCCCCATACGCAACAACAGTTCTTGTTGCGTCTTTTTGTCGGTATATACAGCATTACCGTCCCCCTCAGTCCGTACCAAAGGTGTACCATCTACTACTATTGTACCACGGTCTATCACTTCCAGCTGGCCTAAACAGCGTAAAAATGTAGATTTCCCCGAACCGGACGGTCCGATAATGGCCACAACCTCACCTTTATCCATTGAAAGGGATACTTTTTTGAGAACAGGTAGGCCGTCAAAGCTTTTTTCTATCTCTTTCATTTCAATAAAGCTCATGTCTGATCCTCCTATTCATCGTACACAGCGTAACGTTTTTCCAAATAGTTAAAAATATTAGTCAATACAAAGGTCATTATTAAATAGAATATAGCCGCTACGATAAAAGCAGACGTATCAAAATCACGTTGCACAATACCGCGCGTAATTCTAAGAACATCGTTCATAGCTAAAATATACACCAAAGACGTATCTTTGAGCAAGTTGATTGTTTCATTCGCAAGTGGCGGCAATACACGTTTAATTACCTGCGGCAAGATAATCTTGCGCATAGTCTGCACATACGTAAAGCCCAAAACCTTAGCTCCTTCATACTGTCCTTTCGGGATGGATTGGATGCCGCCGCGGAAGATTTCACATAAATAGGCCGCATAATTGAGGACAAAGGAAATAACCGCCGCCGTTGTATCATCGAGCTGTACCCCGATATACGGAATGAACGGTAAACCGTAATAAATAAATAAGATCTGAAGCATTAACGGTGTACCGCGCATAACATACACGTAAAGGGCCATGATTTTGCGCACAATACCGATAGGCGACAGGCGCAATAAAGCCGCCAAAATACCGGCCGGTAACGATAATACTAACACAATTAAAAACAGGGATACGGTCACCCCGAGGCCATTGGCTATGACCGGCGTAATCTTCAATAAATAGTCTATTAATTCCATCAGACTGACTCCTTTCAAAGAAAGAAAGGAGGTAAGGACTACCTCCTTTCTTCACTGCTATATTAACCGGGTTGTGTGAACGGTTACAGCCTTACGCCGTGCCTGACACCAATCGATTATTTAAAAGCATCTTTATTCAATAAGTTACTGTTGCCGAACCATTTCTGAGCAATCTTATCGGCAGTACCATCATTCATTACTTGTTTTAAAACATCATTAATTTTAGCCTGCAGGGCTTTGTCTTCCAAACGGAAACCTACGCCCATTTTTTCAGCACCATAGTCACCGTTAGCCAAGCGGAATACGCCCGCTTTCTGAGTCATCGTGAACTGACCTACGATACCGTCAACTACGAGGGCATCGATACGACCGAGTTCCAAATCCATAAAGGCATTAACGAAGTCGCCATATTTTTTAACTTCTTTGAAACCGCGTTCTTGTGCATCTTTATCAATCGCTGCTTCAACACTGCTGCCTTGCTGTGTACCTACGATTTTACCTTTTAAATCATCTTTACTCTGAATTGGCGAATCGTTACGAACAACGATAATTTGTTTATCTTGAGCATATGGTGTGGAGAACAAGATATTCTTTTCGCGTTCCGGCGTAATACTTAAACCGTTCCACAACGCATCAATACGTTTGCTCTTAAGCTCAGCTTCCTTGCTGTCCCAGTCAATTGGTTTAAATTCTACTTCCATACCGGCCCGTTTAGCTACTTCTTTAGCCAAATCGATATCGAAACCTACGATTTCACCTTTATCATCACGGAAGCCCATTGGCGGGAAGTTGTCATCCAAACCGATCACAATTTTCTTCGGCAATTCGGTGGCAGCTGCTTTATCTTTATCCGCATCATTACCGCAACCGGCTGCAAACGCCGCCATCGTAAACATCGCCAGGCCCAAGGCCAACATCTTCTTCAATTTCATAACTAAGTCCCCTCTTTCATCTTTCTCAAGCTAATTTACTGTTCAAATTTATGAACTCATTATACTTTATCTAGATAAAGTTGTAAAGAGCTAAAACTCATTTTTTAAAATCAAATACGCATGATGTTAAGAACTTAAAGTTATAGATGCAAAAACGGCCCGACCGGGTCGGACCGTTTTACTTATACCATACGATGACTGCGTTCATCAATCACCGACAGCAATTTTAGTTTTTGCTTATACTGCACAAACTGTAAATCCACCATTACGATAAGGATACCCCCACTATCGGTAACCATATGGATCTCCTCCCAATTGGCGGTAAAACCGATAATCTGCGCATATGGAATAAAGGTGTAATAGTAATCACCGTTCCAGAGCATATCGATACGCTCCAAAAGACTGGCCGGCCGGCGTCGAATGACAATTCCATTCTCACACACGTACACCAATGGACGTCGCTGTCTCGTCATGCGCCATACACAAAAACCGACAATAATATAGTCAATTGCAATATGATTCCAAACCGTACCGCGTTGTGAATGCCACACGGCCCAAGTTGCCACGGCACCGAAAAACAACCACATAACCCAAGATACTACTATATAATCGGAAAACGTTTCCTCTACTTCACCACAAGGAAAGCGTTCACTTACTTCACGTACTTCCATATCCCCACCTCCAGCCTCAGCCCAAGGTTCCCCTAAATACAGATTATTATTTACGATGAAGACCCATGGCAAGTTCTACGTCACGATACGTTTTGCTTGCTTTTTCACGAGCTTTAGCGGCTCCTTCGTCAAGAATGTGATCCAATTCAGGACTGTCAATTAATTCATTGTATCGCTCCTGAAGTGGACGTAAAGTATCAATCAATAATTCAGCCACATCTTTTTTGAAAGTACCATAACCTTGACCAACATAGCGTTGTTCGATCGTTTCATACGAATCTTTAGTAATGGCTGCATAAATTCCCATCAAGTTAGAAATGCCCGGTTTATTTTCTTTGTCATAGTGAACGGAATTTTCCGAGTCAGTCTGAGCCCGTTTTAATTTCTTAAGAATCGTTTCTTCATCATCCAAGAGTCGAATCGTAGCCATCTGATTATCATCAGATTTACTCATTTTCTTGGTTGGTTCCTGAAGGCTCATAACGCGAGCACCGCCTACGCTGAGTTTAATTTCAGGAATGGTGAAAACTTCGCCGTACACACGATTAAAGCGCTGTGCCAAGTCGCGAGTCAATTCCAAATGCTGCTTCTGGTCTTCCCCTACTGGTACGTAATTTGTTTGATAGAGCAAGATATCGGCAGCCATGAGTGGCGGATAGGTCAAAAGGCCTGCCGGAATGGAATCACCGCGTTTTTGCGATTTATCTTTATATTGCGTCATACGTTCCAATTCGCCTACATAACTGATGGTTGTCATAATCCAACCTAAACGTACATGTTCCGGCACTTCGGATTGTACGAACAAAGTTACCCTCTTAGGATCAAGGCCGGCTGCTAAATATAATGCTGCCAAGCGACGGGTATTAGTAAATAATTCTTTTGGGTCTTGCGGCACCGTAATGGCGTGCTGGTTAACCACACAATAGTAACATTCATCAGTATCTTGATAATCCAAGAAATTGCGTAACGCTCCTAAATAATTGCCTAAGGTCAATTCACCGCTCGGTTGAATGCCTGAAAAAATAACTGACATGAAAATTCCTCCTATAAAAGTTTCGCCCTCTCTCATATCGGCGAAAGCTTTTTATGTATTATATATTATTGTACCCCGAAAACGTCATTCTGTACATGAAAAATAACCGTGGCTACAGTACATATAGCCACGGTTACGATTGTAAAAATTGATAATTGATTATTCAACCGTTACGGATTTAGCCAAGTTTCTTGGTTTATCAACGTCGGTACCACGCGTAATTGCTGCATAGTAAGCCAACAACTGCAATGGTACAACGGCTAAAATAGGGGCTGTAAATTTATCTGAGCGTGGCACAAAAATTGTGTGGTCCACATATTTGGAAATTTCCGTATCACCGGCAAGACCGAGACCGATAACAATCGCATCACGAGCTTTAACTTCCTTAATATTGCTCATCATTTTTTCGCGTACGTCTTCCTGCGTAGCCAAAGCAATAACCGGTACACCTTCTTCAATAAGAGCCAAGGTGCCGTGTTTTAATTCACCGCCGGCATACGCTTCAGCATGGATGTAAGAAATTTCTTTTAATTTCAAAGAACCTTCCATAGCTACCGCATAGTCGATGGAGCGCCCCAAGAAGAATGCATCTTCACGGAAACCGTAGTTACGGGCAAAGGCTTTAATATCGTCAACCGTTTCAAAAATTTCATTGCACAAGTTAGGCAATTCATGTAAATCAGTTAAGATTTTTTCAGCCAAAGCGGCATCCAATTTGCCGTTCAATTTACCGATGTATACAGCCAATAACAACAAGGCTACGAGCTGAGTTGTATAAGCTTTAGTAGATGCAACGGCGATTTCAGGGCCGGCCCAAGTGTAGATTACCTGATTGGCTTCACGAGCGATAGAAGAACCTACCACATTGGTTACTGCCAAGGAACGGGCACCGCGACGTTTAGCTTCTTTTAAAGCAGCCAACGTATCACTGGTTTCACCGGATTGGCTGATAACAATAGCCAAGGTATTTTTATCAGTCAACGGATCGCGATAACGGTATTCGGACGCAATATCCACTTCTACCGGAATGCGTGCCAATTGTTCGATATAGTATTTAGCTACTAAGCCTGCATGATACGCCGTGCCGCAAGCCGTAATCAAAATACGGTTAACGGACGCCACATCAGCCGGTTCCCAACCTAATTCTTCAAACACAACTTCTTTATTGTCTTTAGAGATACGGCCGGTCAAAGTATCACGAATAGCTTTTGGTTGTTCGTAAATTTCTTTCAACATGAAATGTTCAAAACCGCCTTTTTCGGCAGCTTCCGCATTCCAAGTTACATGATATACTTTTTTGTTAATTAAGTTGCCTTCCAAATCACTTACGCGTACGGAGTCTTTAGTAACAACAGCTACTTCGCCGTCGTTCAAGATGTAAGTGTCGCGTGTATGATTGATGATAGCCGGAATATCGGAAGCAATGAAGTTTTCACCTTTGCCGAGACCGATAACGAGCGGATTATCTTTTTTAGAACAAATAATACGGCTTGGATCATCAGCACAAAGAATAACTAAGGAGTAAGAACCTTCAATGCGTTGTAACACGCGGCGAACGGTACCTTCAAAGTCTCCGTCATACAAATCAGCCAACAAATGGGCCACTACTTCTGTATCCGTTTCGGATTTAAATTCATAGCCTTTTTTGATTAATTCTTCTTTAATCGGTAAATAGTTTTCCACAATACCGTTGTGAACGACTGCAAATAAACCTTTTGCATCCGTATGAGGGTGAGCGTTCATATCCGATGGACGACCGTGAGTAGCCCAACGAGTATGACCGATACCTACATGACCCGGATTGGGGTCTTCTTTAACAATTGCTTGTAAGTTAGCCAGACGACCAACTTTTTTCTGCACTTTAATTACATTATTGGCACCTAAAACAGCGATCCCGGCTGAATCATAGCCGCGATACTCGAGTTTAGAAAGACCGTCCAACATAAACTCAGACGCGTCTTCAAATCCAATATATCCTACAATACCACACATGGTTGTATCCTCCTGAAAACAGACTACTCCAATTGCTTCGTATAAGTCTTTTGTTCTCATCGTCACCGATAGACATTGTAACTTATATAACGACTGAAGCCGGCCGAGAGGCATCCGCTGATGTTTCGATACTCCTCTACCTCGTCTACTGAATCGGCTGTCTCCGTTCAGTGCCTGCGCTATTCGCCTTTACGAATTAGGTAACCTCCTTTACTTAAGTTGCGACAGTCTCACAGTTATGAGCATACTCTCGGGACCTTGTAAACTACTGTTCAGAATTCACCGAAAGTGTCTCAAAATGCTTCTGAAAGGCCTTCAGCACTACTTCTGAATATAGCTCTCAATAAACACTCTGTGTCCATTTATTATAACTGATATAGGTATACTTGTAAAGATATGTAAAAAACGCGTAAAATCCATAGCTGACGGGGATCTTGATACTTAAATCCGCCTATCATACTATGGATTTTAACAGTTTATCTTATTCTTCTACGAGACCTTGTTCACGACCGATGGTTTCCGCTACAGTATGACAAATACGTTCCAATTGTTCATGATCCGGACCTTCCGCCATAACACGAATCAACGCTTCCGTACCGGACGGACGAACCAAAATACGTCCGTTTTCACCGAGTTCACGAGCTGCTTCGGAAATTTCCGCTTTGATAAGCGGATTTTCATCCCAGCCGGTCTTCGTTACTACGTGAACATTCACGAGTAATTGCGGGTATTTCACCATGACTTTGGCAAGCTCCGATAAAGGCTGACCGGACTTTTTAAGTAAGGCAAGCATCTGTACGGCTGTCAATAAGCCGTCACCGGTGCTGTTGTAGTCAAGGAAAATTACATGACCCGACTGTTCGCCGCCGATGGAATAACCTTCGGCACGCATTTTTTCGAGTACGTAGCGGTCACCTACAGCTGTGGAGAATGTTTTCATACCTAATTCTTTGGCGGCTTTGTGGAAACCGATATTACTCATTACCGTACCTACAATCATATCTTGCTTCAAACGGTCTTGTTCTTTGAGCTGTTTAGCACAAAGAAGCATGATTTGGTCGCCGTCGAGAGCTTCGCCTTTTTCATCAACTAAAAGGCACCGGTCTGCGTCACCGTCATTGGCAATCCCCACATCCGCACCGTATTTAACAACGGCCGCTTGGAGACCTTCCATGTGAGTGGAACCGGCATTTTCATTGATATTAACACCGTCCGGATCGACATTGATGGCAATCACCTTAGCGCCTAATTTTTCAAAAACTTCAGGACCTACGGCCGAAGCGGCACCATTTGCCCCGTCATAAACAATCGTCAAACCTTCAAGGGATACGTCTACGGTACTTTCCACAAAAGCGGCATATTCATGAGCGAGTTCACGGCTGTTAAGAATACGGCCGATATCCGCACCCGTAGGGCGTTCCAAATTATTTTCACTGCTCTGCTGACATAAATCTTCCAATTCATCTTCAACCGCATCCGGCAATTTAAATCCTTGACCGTCAAAGAATTTAATTCCGTTATCCGGGAATTTATTATGCGAAGCGGAAATAACAACGCCTGCATCCCAACCGTGCTTACGTACCAAGTACGCTACGGCCGGAGTCGGTACCACACCGGCAACCACTACATCACCGCCTACCGAGCAAATGCCGGCAGCCAACGCATTTTCAAGCATAGCGCCGGAAATACGAGTATCGCGACCAATGAGGAATACAGGTCGTTTTTTCTGACGACCGAAATACGAAGCCGCTGCGCGACCCAAGTGATACGCCAATTCAGGCGTCAAAAACGCATTTACTACCCCACGCACCCCATCGGTGCCAAATAATCTAGACATTACGCTTCTCCTTCCTGCGCCATTAACGGCTTATACGCAACCATCACACGAATGGCTGTTTCCGCACCATCCAAAGCGGCACTCATGATACCGCCTGCATAGCCGGCTCCTTCACCCATAGGGTATAGTCCTTTGACCGTCGGCGATTGCCGATCATCATCTCGCAAAATGCGTAATGGTGAGGAGGTTCTCGTTTCTACACCGGTCATACAAATCTGTGGTTCATCAAATCCTTTAATACGACGTCCGAAATACGGCAACGCCCGTTCTATAACATCCGTTACATAGGTCGGCAAACATTCATGAAGATCCGCCGCCACTACGCCGGGACGATAGGAATGCGGTGCTGCTGCATCCTGTTCCGGCACGGTACCTTTTTGACGGACCAAGAAATCACCCACTGTTTGAAGCGGTGCCTTATAATCACGGCCGCCCAATTCAAAGGCTTTCTTTTCCCATTCGCGTTGAAACGCAACCCCACCGAGCGGATGGGTGCCGAAATCGTCAGGGCCTACGGTAACTACCAAGGCACTATTGGCTACGCCGCTGGCACGAGCATACAAACTCATGCCGTTCGTAACCACATGGCCGTCCTCCGAAGCAGAGGCCACCACTTCACCGCCGGGACACATACAGAAGCTGTACGCCGTACGGCCCGTCTCTTTATCATGATAGACAACGGAATATTCCGCCGCCCCAAGTCCCAATTCGGCAGGATCGATACCATATTGTGAAATATCAATCATTGACTGAGGATGTTCAATGCGAACACCTACGGCAAACGGTTTGCTTTCCATGGCAATACCGAATTTATACAGCATCTCATACGTATCTCGTGCACTATGACCGACACCGGCCAACACGAGGCGTGTAGGAATCATTTCTTCATGATTTACTTCAACGCCCACAATCTGGTTTGCTTGCAATTGAAGTTTCGTCAGCTTAGCCCCGAAACGGACTTCACCGCCCCAAGCTATAATTTGCTGACGCATGGCTTTTACCATGCCGCGCAGCACATCAGTCCCCACATGCGGTTTATGCTTGTAGAGGATTTCCTGCGGTGCCCCGAAACGGACAAAATATTTGGCAATCTCGTGCAGTCTCGGATGGGTAACGCGCGTCGTTAATTTACCGTCGGAAAATGTCCCGGCACCGCCTTCACCGAACTGTACATTCGATTCCGCTTTGAATTCACCAGTTTTCCAAAATGTTTCTACATCATGAGATCGTTGGTCCACATCTTGACCGCGCTCGAGCACGATGGGACGATACCCTTCACGAGCCAAATAAAACGCGGCCAACATACCGGCCGGACCGAAGCCGACTACAACCGGACGCTCCGTGAGAAGCTGTTCACCGTGAACAATCGGTTCCGGTTCGATAGGTTCCATGGTACTCACATTTTTGTCGCGGCCGAGTTTTTTCATTACCGCCGCCTCATTATGGACCGCCACAAATAAAGTGTACACAAACGTAATATGCGGTTTTTTACGAGCATCAACGGCTCGTCTCACTACATGAATCTCTTGAATCTGATCTTTTAAGACAGGAAATTTATGAACAAGTAAGGCTTCCAGCGGATTTTTATTTTTTACGTCCACTCGAAAATTAATTATTCTTAGCATTAGCGTCTCCTAAATATTTTTTGACGATTTCCACGATTACGTGAACTCTCGCCGGTGTTATCGAATAGTTTTCATTCGGTACCAAGTCATAGTCACCTTCAATATTGGCGACCTGCCCGTTTAACGGAATGTCTATGGTACGAACCTCGGTAAGATCTTTAATCGCACCTTCTTTACCGCTCACAAGGACTTGCTGCGGTTCAACCGTTACACTTTTAACAGCGTATTCACTGTCTAAAGTTCCTGTTAAATTTGCTACGGCCGGTAAATTTTTCTCAAAACGAATTTGTTCCAAATCAATTTGAGCCTGGCCCTGACGCGGTGTAATGGTTACTTTATCAACCGTCTTGCCGGCTGCGTTAACGGCTACCATCATGCCGGAGGCCGTAAAATCAGCCCGTCGGTCATTCATTTTTACGCGCAATACTACATGTGCCACCGAATCAACTTCTTGCTTAGCACCGCTTACGGTAACTACTTTCGGTACCGTATTAATAGCCTTAATGGCTACATCTTCCGGCACTTTGCCCAATTGCTGTACCTCTACCGGTACTTCACGCAAGGTATATTCATCTACATTTACATTTACCGTATCCGGCGTCATACTGATAAGACTTACGCCCGACGGCGGTGTAAACTGAATCTGAACATTCTGCTGTCCCGGTGCTACATCCCCCATGTCCATATAGGCTTTGAGGGTACTCTGATTAATTGCCAAAATCGAATTACGCGGTCCGCGTAAATGAATATGCACTTCTGAAGGAATATTCTCTACCACATATTGAGAATTCAAATTCTGCATTTGAACCGGTACGGTGTAGTTAATATCCACAATCGGATTCTGTTCCTTCATGACAAAGAACCATAATAAAATGGCACCTAAGAGGGACAAAATTTTAGCCATCCAATGGCCTTGATTTTTATTAATCCATCGCATCATTTTTTAGCCCTCCATTTCTTCAAGAAGGACAACGCATTCTTAGGGCGTTCCATGAAAGCTCTGAGCGATTCGCGCAACTGTTCTTCCGGTAAATGACGATAAATATGACCGCCATAAGTGTAAGAAATCTTACCGGTTTCTTCACTCACTACCAAAACAACCGCATCAGCCTGTTCACTGAGACCGATAGCCGCACGGTGACGCGTGCCGAGTTCTGTACTCAAAGAGCGATCCTGTGTTAACGGTAATAAACAACCGGCTGCCATAATACGATTGCCGCGAATAACGACGGCCCCGTCATGGAGCGGTGTATTCGGAATAAATATGTTATTTAAGAGCTCTCGTGACACTTTACCGTCGATTTCGATACCCGTATCGATGATTTCACCAAGCCCTACTTCACGTTCAAAAACAATCAAAGCACCAATGCGATCACGCGACATTACCTTCGCCGATGCCATCACTTCATTGACCAAATTATCGATTTCAACTTCACTTACATCCTGTGATTTTGAAAACAGTCGTCCTCGCCCTAATCGTTCCAACGCACGTCGCAACTCCGGCTGAAATACTACCGGCAAAGCAACCAATAAGACGGTCATCCCTTGTTGCAACAACCAGCTGATAACATGTAAATCAAAAAAACGACTGGCCACATTAATAAGCCCCAATACAATCAGGCCTTTTAACAGTGCCATGGCGCGTGTATCACGAATTTGTTTATATAAATAGTAAATTAAAACCGCTACCGATAGAATATCGACTAAATCGCCGAATCGGAACGTTTCAATTAAACCCTGTAATTGTGCCATCATATATAACCACTCCTCAGGAGGTTCACAAATAAATAAAGAGTACTCTGCGCTGATGCACAGGTACTCTTTTATTTTACCTTATTTTAAGCGTGCTGTAAATTTGATAACCAAGAAATACAGCTAATTACACATTCTGAGTCTCAATCCAGACATCCAAATTACCGCCGCAAACCATGCCTTCTTTAACGGCTACATCATCATTCAAGTCAACGGTAATACGACGATGAGCCTCTTTATGTTTCAGTGCATCAAGCGCACTCAAACGAATTTCATTTTCTGCCCGACCGCCGCCGATAGTACCGAAAATGGAACCGTCGGGATGTACTACCATAGTGGTTCCCGCCTTACGAGGCGTAGATCCTTGGGTTTGTAAAATGGTGGCAATGGCCAATGTATCTCTCTCATGTCCCTGCAAATAGCGGACAAATTCTCGTTTCATGCTTACTTACTTCCTTCCGACAAGAAACCGCCCTTGCGCCCGCGAGTTACTGCCAAGTATTCACTCACAATAGATAAAGCAATTTCTTCCGGTGTATCTGCACCCAAAGACAAACCGATAGGTGCATAAATTTTATCTAATTCCTGCTGTGTCCAACCTTCTTCTTTCAATACTTCAAAAGCGTGAAAAATACGCTTATGACTGCCCATAACACCCATGTAAGCAGAATCGACCAAATGACGCACTTGATTAAGACAAATACTGTCGTATTCATGAGCTCTGGTAACGATGATAATGCCCTTATAATTTTTTAGCGGCAGTTGCGAAGCCAAATCATTGAAATCAATGCATTGACGACGCACGCGTTCATCGAAAAAATCGGGACGCAAATATTCCGCCCGATCGTCAGCAACAGTAACATGACAGCCAATAAAGAGAAGCATATCGGCGATACAACGACTCACATGACCGGCGCCCAACACCAATACTTCAGGGTCCTTTTCGACCGGTTGCACAAAGCATTCCATGGCACCTAAATTCAATACTTCAGGTCGCTGTTCCGGATTAATGCAAATACCGTCAACCGCGTTGCCGTATACGACATCGCCTTTTTCATTATACAAGACTTTATCGCCTTGGCGTTCACCGCTCAGCACGGTTACCATAATTGATTTTTCATCCTGTGCCAAACGCTGTTCAATTACATCATATAAGCTCATAAAAACCTCAAAATTTAAAATAACTCTTCTTCGTGCATAAAAGCTAAAATGGCCTCCATGACACCGCCGGCAACGGCTAATGCCTTGTCGGAAATAGAATAACAATGGGAGCGTTCACAACGTGCATCCACATCAGCCAATTTAAAACCTTTAGTTACCATTAAACCGGAGGCCAATACACCGCGCAAAATGCCGGCAATCTGCGACACAACCGGTGTACCGTCTACAAAACCGATAGTTTCACCGGCTTCCACTTCTTCGCCGATATGACGGCGAGCCGTGAATAAACCGTCACACGGCGAATGCATTACACGCTCATACGTATAACCGCCTACATTACCGGGTACCCCCGTATTCGGTAAGGCGGATCCTTCATAAATACAACGGCCTAATGTATGACCGCGCATGGTTTCTACTACCACGTTCACATCATCACCGGCCGTAAAACCCGGGCCGCAACCGATAACGAGCGGTGCATCATCATTGCGCGTACCGACATTGCGCTTCGCCAAGATAGCGTCCACCACCACATCCGGTTTTATTGCCTCTAAAACAGTTCGATAGTCTTCTGTCACTACCGGTATTATATCTTCGCCGCGCTCCAATATGCCTTGTGCTTCCGCCAATGTCACATGGCGTGCCACGTAACGTTCCAATAAAACTTCCCCGCGATGTACCGCCGCCCCGTAACACACCTTGCGACGAATCATCGTTGGAATCGGTAATTCATTTATCACAACACGAAAACCTGCGCGTCGTAAACGATACACACACCCGGAGGCAATATCGCCGCCACTGCGCATAAGTATTAATGGTTTCATATTTTTCCTCGCCTATTATACAACTGTTCATATTCAAACGGCGTATCAACATCAACGCCGATAGGTTCTGAAATTTCGATAAATTGCACAAAATCTTTTGCTTCGCCGCGCATAAGTCGGCGGCCCCCTTCATCCCCCACTAACTGTTGTAAAGCGTCTTTCCATACGGGTCCGAAAATAACCGGATTTCCCCGTTCTTTATTGTGTCCGTATAACGGACACAAAATCAGTTTATCATCTTGATTAAGCACACTATAGCCCTTTTGCATTTTACGGACAGCCTCTTGCGTTATAAGGGGTTGATCCGCCACAGCACAAAGTACCGGCCGTGGGGAATTCGCTAAAGCAGCGATGCCCTTGGCCAAGGAACTACTTTGCCCTCTTTCCGGTGCTTCATTATAAACAGCCGTAAATCCCCATGAATTAGCTATTTGTGCCGCTTCGGTTGCTTGTTCGCCTCCCGTAACTACAATTTTATTACCTCCCAAATCGCCGTATACCTCACAGGCCGCATCCAGAAGTGTACGGCCGCGCCAAGGCAACAATATTTTAGAAGTCCCCATACGGCGGCTGAGACCGGCCGCCAAAATTACTACATCAATATCCATTACTAATTCCTGTCAATGTCCGCTTCACTACGTTGGCTCTTACCGGATTTCCCCTACATAATTCACCGAACGTAACGTAAAGCGACTGAGAACGATTGCTACTGCCACTGAATAACGCGAGCAATTTCACAGCTGGCTTTATAGCCGTCAGCCAATACAATCATGGAGAATTTGCTGTCCGATAACGCATCAAGGAAGGCATCAATGATACGATGTTGCACCGTATCATAACCAGTACAGAATAAAATCCGTTTGCCTTGACTGTATTGGAATAAGCCCTGCGGATGCAATACCAAACGAGCCAGCATCGAAGATGTTACCACAGCACCTTCGGCGCGCTCCATAATATTGGCAACGGCGCCTAAATTATGAACATGTTCTTCTGTGAGTTCGGTGCCGAGCATCTGCAAATTGACTACGCCAATTGTGGTAGTCGTTTGAGATGGGATAATCGGTTCCGTCGTTTTTGGTGCCTTTACCCATTTTTCTTTAGCACCGTCCGCTTCAACCAAAATTTGCCAATTTGGATGTACCATGTGCATCGCATCAATAGCCTGAGGCTTCAAAGAGGTTACTTTAGTGCCATCAACACTGCTGAACCAAGCTGCACAGCGCCCCCGCTGCATAGCTTTGTGACAGGCTTCTTCCGCATCATTAAAATCTGTCCCATAATACGGATTCCATAAAGCTACCTGAGATTCATACAGTTTGGTAGTAGTCGTAACTAAAGTCGGCGCTCCTATTAATCCTGCATATTCTACCAATTTAGAGAGTACTGTTGTCTTACCGCCAGCCCCTACAATGGCTGTTATACCCGGTTCAATCAACGAATTCCAATGTTTAGCTTGAATCATCATGGCCGTTCCTCCTCAGTGCGAGCACTCTTCTGGCTCGAAATTAAATACCTACCCTTTATTGTTTCGCCATCAAGGCCTGAAATACCTTTTCTGAAATCATAGGTAATGTAGTTAATTCTGCTCCGCATGCATTTAAGATGGCGCCTTGAATAGCCGGGCAGGAAGTATTAATGACTACTTCGCCAATAGATTTCACACCGAAAGCCCCTGTCGGTTCATGGGATTCTACAAAATCTACGTGAAGACGTCCCATATCGAGGCGCGTTGGGATTTTATAGCGCATTAAGTTATTTGTTTCTAAGCGACCCGTACTCGAATAGTTTATTTCTTCCGTCAAAGCCATACCGATGCCCTGTACAATACCGCCTTCGGCTTGAACTCTGGCTAATTTCGGATTGACCACCGTACCGCAATCCACAACCGCATAATAATCGAGCGGCGTTACCTGACCCGTCTCCGTATCGACACTGACTTCCGCAATACCAATCATAAATGGTGGCGGTGAGGTATGACTGCCCCAAGTGGCAAACCCCACAAGTTGCTGTGCCGCCGGTCCGAAGCTTACCAATAATTTAGGTGCCAATTCCTGCGTAGTCATAGCTTTTTGACCATCTTTAGTTCTGGCAGTTACCCCGTCAAAATCAATATCAGCTTCACTTATTCCCAAATAAGTGGCGAACGTCTTAATTAATTTAGCTCGTAAATCTTCGGCCGCCATTTTAGCCGCTGTTCCTGTTACATAAGTAGTACTCGATGCATAAGAACCCGGATCGAACGGCACTACATCCGTATCCGCTTCATAACAAGTCATGTGATCAAGCGGACAGCCAAGTACTTCGCAAGCCATCTGCATGAGAATCGTATTGGAGCCGGTGCCCATATCGGTGGACCCGGTATATAAAGTATAACTACCGTCATCTTGCAATTTAATTTCAACCGAGGCCGTATCGATATTGGCAACACCGGATCCTTGGAACGCCAATGCCACACCTAAACCGCCGCGATGGGTTTCATCAATCTGCCAGCTGTGCGGCCGTTCATCCCAACGGGCCATAGCCTTGGCTTTGGCAATTGCTTCTTTTAAAAGCCCCGATTCGAGCACTTCGCCAGGTTCGTATACTTGCGAACGCTCGCCAACATTGATGAGGTTTTTGAGGCGCAATTCGATTTCATCAACGCCCATTTTTTTAGCCAATTTGGTTACCGCACATTCAAGCGGCCACAAGGCTTCCGTGGCCCCATAACCACGGAACGCACCGCCTGCCATATGATTGGTGTAGACGATGTTCGATTCATAGCGAACTGCCTTGCCTTTATTATAGAGCGGTACCGACTTATGTTCACCGGCTGTAAACGTCGTAAAAGCATGGGTACCGTAAGCACCGGCATCCGACACGGCTACCATGTCGATAACCTGAATGATACCGTCTTTAGTAGCCCCCAACCGAATTTTCCACTCACGCGCATGACGACTGGTTGAGCAGTTATTCGCTTCGTGACGGTCATAAATTAAAACAGCCGGTTTTTTCAAAGTCCAAGTTACAAACGCTACGAACAATTCGGTGCACGCCGTTTGTTTAGAACCGAAGCCGCCACCGATACGCGGTTTAATAACACGCACTTTAGTGGCCGGGATTTCCAAGGCTCGAGCAATATGACGACGTACATGGAACGGAATCTGGGTCGAACTGGTACATACAAGGCGGCCGAATTGGTCAATGGTGCAGAATGTACGGAATGTTTCCATGGCTGTTTGAATCGTTGCCTGGTCAAAATATGTATCTTCCACCACATAATCGCACTTTGCCAATTCCCCTTCAACATCGCCTACAACGCGGCTGTACGAACAAGCCAAATTGCGTTTAGGATCGCCGCCGACCGGCATATTGTAATCCAAATCATCTTCCGGATGAATCACTGTCGGATGATCTAACGCAGTGCGCATATCGAGAACCGGTTCCATCACATCATAAGTAACGCGAATTACCTTCATGGCTTGCCAAGCGGTCGCTTCGTCTTTGGCTACAATGAGTGCCACCGCATCCCCCACATACCGCACATATTGATCTAAAATTAAAGAATCATAGGCGGATGGTTCCGGAAAGGTCTGACCGGCTAAAGTAAAGCGTGTCTTCGGCACATCTTTATAGGTAAAAACCGCTTCAACGCCCGGTAATTTCAACGCTACCGTAGCGTTAATATCAAGAATCTTCGCCATCGGATGCGGGCTGCGCAATACTTTAATTACCAGTGCATGAGGCGGTATAAAATCTTCCGTATAAGCGGCACGGCCGCTCAAAATCGTAGCGGCATCAATTTTCTTGTACGACTTACCCACATGTTGACGTACTTTTTGTTCTTCACTCATGCCTCTACCTCCTGCAAGTAACGACGAATGCCGCGCAAATGCGATTCATAACCGGTACAACGGCACAAATTGCCTACGAGAAAATCCTTAATTTCTTCATCGGTCGGATTTGGATTTTGACGGCGTAACGCCATAGCACTCATCATCATGCCCGTGGTACAGTAACCGCATTGATCGGCGCCTTCGGCTGCCAAACAATCCGCCAAAAGAGCTGCTTCATCGGCAAGGCCCTCGAGCGTCGTCACTTCATGGCCGGCCGCCCGATAAGTCAGATACGAACAGGACAAAATAGTCTTCCCGTCGAGCCATACGGTACAAAGGCCGCAATTAAGCGTATCGCAGCCGCGTCGCGTACTGAAATAACCTTGGCCGCGTAACGTAGTCAATAACATTTCATCCGGTTCAACCGACACCTGTATTTTTTTACCATTTACTGTTAAACTTACGTCCACTGCTCTACCTCCTGCACCAAGCGTTTTACCAGTACTTTTGTCATAGCTGCGCGATACTCGGTCGACGCATGCGAATTTGTCTGAAACGCAATTTCAGCGGCAGCGGTCGCCATCACTTCATCAATGGCTGCTACGCCTTTAGTGCTCAACAGTTCACCGGCCTTAACCGCTTCACGGGCAGCCGCCGGACGACAACCGATATACATATGATAGCCCGTTTCATCCTTACGAAGCGAACCCGTCAAAAACGGAAAATCGCTCGTCGATTTACGCAAAGTACTAATTGCCACCGGTCGTACCTCTTTAGGCACACGAATTTCTACAAGTACATCCCGTTCTTTAAAATTCATATATTCAGCTAAAGGCATAACACAGTTTTTGTGAAGTACTACATCGGCCTTTAACGCCAATAGAGCCGGCAAAATATCGGAAAACCCGAAGCGAGCCGCCACAGAACCGCCCATGGTGGCCATATTACGAAACTGAACACCCAAAATAGGATGTACTGCTTTGATTAAAAGTCCTTTAGCATAGGTTTTGAAGGGCTCAAACCGTTCCACATCGCCTTGGGTTGCCATGGCTCCGATAGCATAATAGCTCTCTTCGTCACGAATATAATCTAAGCCCAACTGACTCATATCAATCACTGAAGGCCAACGCCACGTCCCTAAACCGATCCAACAGCCGCCGGCTAAAAACGGAGCTGTCTTAAATTTCAAGGCCATCTCATATGCCTCGTCAACCGTCTTCGGTTGCAATAACTGCCGATACATCAACATGATGTCCTCCTACCTCTACATGCAGATTCGCTACACCTGTTATCCACTATATAAAATAAATGCACTGCCAAATTAAATGCACCATACATGGCGACTTGATATACTTTTATTATAATCGAACGCCGTCCGTAATATATAAAAAGTCATCGCTTTTTTGTACAAAATTTGTCATAATAACTGTATCATGATAACACGAAACGACATTTTTCAAATAGCAAAAAAATTAAATATTCCCGCCGTAGGTATCGCCCCATGGCCGTTACCGGAAGATGCGCCCAACTATATCGACACGAACAAGCCCTGTCCGTTTATTAACGGCACCTTGGAAGAACGGCTCACGGCCAATACACAATTACAGACGCCCAAGAGTGCTATTGTCTGTCTCTTCCCATACTATATAAAAACGGATCAGCCGGTCAATTTACCGCGTTACGCTTGGGGGCCCGACTATCATCTGGTCATCCCCGACTATCTGAAACGATTCGGTGCGGCCCTGCAAGAACTGGATCAAACGGTGGAATTTGAAATCCACTGCGATACATCGCCCATGGCCGACCGGTATATAGCCTATCTTGCAGGTCTCGGTATTTTTGGCAAAAACAGGTCCCTCATCCATCCGGTTTGGGGCAGCTACACTTCAATCGGCACTCTTTTAACCTCTTGCGAACTCACGCCGGACGAACCTATGCAAGGTACCTGTCTCAGTTGCAATCGCTGTATTAAATCTTGTCCCGGTCAATCACTGGGCCATAAAGAGTTCGGTTTTGAAACATGCAAAAGCTACCTCACCCAGAAGAAAAGAGACTTGCCCCCCGATGAAGTAGCGATTATCCAAAAATCTCCCCTCATTTGGGGCTGTGATATTTGTCAAGAAGTGTGCCCGCACAATCGTAATGTGCCAACCACACCGATTCCGGAGTTTCAAACCGTTGAACCCTATGTCAATCCGGTGCAACTGCCGGAACTCACCAATAAAACATTCAAAGCCGAATACGGCCACCGTGCCTTTGCGTGGCGCGGTAAAGCTGTGCTGCTTCGCAACGCTAACTATATAGCCGAAACAAACACCACCGGCACAGACTCAAATGCAATAACTTCATCGGCCGATTCAGCCGCAAAACCGGTGGCACCGCTTACCACTCATTCATCTAACGATGAATAATTAAGCGTATCAAGCGATGCACTCATAGGTTCCATATATAATGTCAAAAACTGCTCCACTGCCGGTAATTCCATGGCGTGGAGCTTTGTTAATATACTGTCGTAAGCTTCATTGAATTCCTCATTGCCGGCTTTTCTCTCGATGGCACATTTCATAAAAGCCGCCATCGTATCAGCCGCTTTGAGCAATTTTAACTCTATTTCATCGAGTTCGCCCAACAAATACGGTTCATAGGCCTTTTGCAGTTCCGTCGGCAACGTACGCAACATCTTCTCTTGGGCCAATCGTTCCACTTGACCATATAATTCACGCAATGTGGGATGAAAATATTTAATCGGAGTCGGCATATCGCCGGTAAAAATTTCACTCACATCATGATACATGGCGGCTACGGCCAAACGATTAACGTCGACCGTACCGCCGTTTAAATTATGTAATAACGCCAAGTTGTGAACGATAAATGCCACATCAAGACTGTGTTCCTGGTTATTTTCCGGTTCCATATTGCGCATCAAGCCCCAACGACGAATAAATCGCAAACGTCGTAAAAAGGCAAAAAACGCACTGGTTTTACCTGATTCTGATTTCATAATACCCCTTTATCTATACCTGTTTATAACACCTTATAACAGCTTTATAAGGTTTAACGTCTTATTACACCTTTATAATACCCGATTATGCTATTTTGTTACACCCAATCGGGCAAACCCATAATCCAATAAAGCCGGCGCATCAACCCAGCGATTATCGTCATTTAAGAGAACCACAATCAACGTGTGCCCGTCACGGGTTGCCGTGGCAATCAAACACTCACCGGCCGCTTCCGTGTAGCCTGTTTTGAGGCCGTTGGCCCCTTCATATTTACTGCGAATAAAGTGATTCGTTGTGCGAATCCAAACCGGTTTGCGGTTTTCATAAGGAACCTTGTAAAAATCATCGCCTACAAAATCACGGAACATGGGAATATTCATGCCGTAAGCCGCAATTTTAGCCAAGTCCAGAGCTGTCGAATAATGACCGACTTCCGTAAGACCATGCGGATTCAAAAAATGACTGCCCGTAGCCCCTGCTTCTTTTGCCACTTGATTCATCTCCAGCGCAAAGCGATATACACTGCCGCTCACATTTTCAGCCACTACTACGGCCGCATCATTACCGCTGGCTACCATCATACCTTCTGCCACCGCCTGTAAAGGCAACTGATCCGTCGGTTTAACACCTAAGTTAGATTCTTCCATAGAGGCCGCATACGGACTGATTGTGGCCAATTCATCAAGCCTTGTCCCCTGCAATTTAAGGGCCGTTAACAGCGTAACCATTTTAGTGGTGCTGGCCGGATGCATTCGCTTATTTTCATTACGCGATACCAACACGCGACCTGTATCGGCATCCATCAGAACGACTGCTTCCGCCACAAAACTCGGTACGGCAACCGCACTCGACTTCGCCGCAGATGTTTCATCTAAAAACACAGTCGCCTGCCTTGCCAATTCCGGAGTCGTCGTTTGACTTACTTTAGCATCGGTTGTCTGACTGACGGCCGCTTGATCGGCCGCCGCAACCTGCGTTGCCCCTAATGCCCCAACGACCACCAAACCACCTGTCACTACAAAAACGCCTAACATTTTTTGCCAATAGTTCATAATCCAACAATCCTTATTTTACATATTGACTCATATCACCTAAAGGCTTAGCATTTTCATCTAAACCGCTGCGCTGAATATGCACAACGCGCTGAGGATATGGAATATCAATATTTTCTGCATCAAAATGATCTTTTATCGAAGACATAGTATCATAGAATACCTTCATATAGTTGGCATTTTCTACTACCGGGTACGCCACAATACGCACCGAGTTATCGCCGAATTCCATGATACCTACTTCAACCATCTCACGGTTGACGATACGTTCATCGCTTTCAATAATTTCACGAATAATCTTAATGGCCTTATGATGGTCATTATCATAACCAATATTAAATACGAAAGGTACTACACGTGTATCCTGATATGTACTGTTCGTCACCTGCTGTGATGTAAGCATGGAGTTTGGAATAAATACGGTGCGCATTTCCTTCGTTACAATAGTCGTATTCATAAACTGAATGCTGCGAACCGTCCCCGTTACCGAACCGACTGTAATCAAATCGCCGGCTCTGAACGGTTTAAAAATCAGAATCAAAAGACCCGATGCAAAGTTGGCCAGATTACTCTGCAAAGCCAAACCGATAGCTAAACCTAAAGCACCAAAGGCTGCCAATAAAGACGTTGTCGGGAACCCGGCCGAGTTAAGCGCCGTTAAGAGAACAATGGCAAGCAACCCGTAATAGATAATCTGACTCACAAAAGATACAACCGTATGATCATAATTGGCACGCTTCATCATGCGCATGGCCACATCACGAATAAAACGGGCCAGATACATCCCCACAATATATATAAGGAGTGCCACAATCAGACTCGGTCCATGCTCAATAAAGAAATTAATAATTCTATCCACATAACTCATACTGTCCGCCACTTGATTTTGAACACTGGTCGAAACCGGATCCGCGGCTTGTACACTGGCTACTAACATATAAACGCCTCTCTTTCTTTTAAAAATTACACTACCTTTTTATTACTTGTCTTATGAAAAAAACAACAGATGACAAATTGTTAAAAACCATATATGATAACACTATGTGTCTATATATTTAAATGCTGATTTAACGTACTGAAAAACAAGTTTTATGTGCTAAAAGCAAGTTTAAGGTACTGAAAAAACAAGTGTCATCGGATATAAACTTAAACAGGAGTCAACTATGACAAAACCAACTATTAATAATCCATATATAGCGCCGTCGGAATTAGCCGTCGGCGGTCAAGTCCATATTCATAACACAGCCATCGTTGTTGCCTTCGATGACGTGCGTTACAGCTTGAGCACCGGTCCGTTAAACGGCGGTTTACACCACATTATGGCTATCCGTAATCAGAACTTGCCGTTTTTTGTAGAAACCGAACAAGAACTGCCGGGCGGTTCCTCAGCCGGCTATTTAAAAGCCGAATTTGAACAGGAAGATTATCCTTTAAATTTCTGTACCGGTCTCATTACCAGTGCCACCATGGAGTTCCATGTTTATACCAAAGTAACGGCCGGCGATGTTATCGTCGAAACCATTGCTACCGCCGGTTTTGAAGCAACCGCTCATTGTGCCGGCGACGGTTATTACTACGAAGAAAAGGACGGTAAATTTCGCCAACCGGGCACGATTAACCTCTTAATTTTTACCAATAAAGCCTTAACCGACGGGGCCCTAACCAAGGCATTAATTACCGTTACCGAAGCCAAAAGTGCCGCTTTTCGCGAGGCGGAAATTAAAAGCCTCATCAGCGGTGCCTACGCTACCGGCACGGCTACGGACGGCGTCGTACTCACCATCGATACCAACGGCGAAGTATTGACCGACTCGGGTACTTACTCGTTATTTGGCGATACCTTAGCCAAATGCGTACGTCTTGCCATGAAGCGTGCTTTTGAAAATATCGAACGCAAAGCAGAATACGACAAGGCTTTAAAAGCCTATGAAGAAACTAACGCCGAAGCTTAATATTCACTAGAACGACGAAGCTTACTATTCAGTAGAACGATGCGCCCCCATACGCCTAAAAATTTAAAGCTTAATATTCGTAAAAATATTCCTGTAAAGCGGCTCGATCTGTTGTCTTAGTCAATGCCAAAGTCAACAGAATACGCGCCTTTGAAGGTGCCAATGTATCACCGGCGATAAAACCGTGACGACTGTCGTTTGGCATGACAGATACCATACCGCTACCGGTGCGCGATGAGCGTACAACCGGAATATCAAGGTTTTCAACCAACTGCCGGATACGTTCCGGTAATATACCGTGACCAAGCCCTGCGAGCACTAAGCCGTGGGGCTTTGTTTGTAGTACATGGTGCAATACACCGGAATCAATGCCGCCATACAAATATACTAACGCTACAGTCGGCAGTTCCTTAACCGCAAGCGGCGCGAACTCACTATTTAAAGTATGTTTACGAAGCGATTGATAATAAAAACGTGCCACACCGTCTTGCACAAAGCCTATATGACCGAAAAAATCATTGCCGAATGCATCGGAGCCGGTCGTATGACGTTTCATTACCTCACGAGCACAATTAATGGTTCCGTTCAGTGTAACGAGTACGCCTTTGCCGACAGCTTCAGGCGATCTGGCAATCTGCACGGCCTGCAATAAATTAAGCGGGCCGTCCGCGCTGATAGCCGTAGCCGGACGCATAGCACCAACCATGACAATCGGCTTGTCCGTTTTAACCGTTAACTGTAAAAAATACGAACCTTCTTCCATTGTATCAGTACCGTGAGTAATCACCACAGCGGCCACATCATCACGATCTACCGCCGCCTGTACGGTATGTGCCAAATCTATCCATATAGCCATTGTCATATCCGAACTATCGATATTACATAATTGTTTGCTCTCAAAAGGGCCGTAATGTTCTACGCCCGGCACAATAGCCAACACTTCATCAATACCAAGCTCGCCGGCCTGATAAGCGGTCAAATCTTCCGCCGAACCGCTCTGCCCCGCAATGGTACCGCCGGTGCCGATAACAACAATTTTTTTAGTATATGCCATAGCATACCCTCCTCTTAATTCAAGGTTTTTACAAATCTATTATAACAAAGAATTCCTTTCACTGGCTATGCAAAGGCGGAATTTTATCTATTAAAATCGATATAATACTTTTTGTAGTGTGCAACTTTTTTAATAACATTTCATCATGATTTTTGAATTTCTATACTATATAGTTAAGAATATTTTTGTCACAAATCAACATAAATGTGTTACTATAAAGTTATAGTTTTTTATTCGTGTACAGTTGTATACAGTTGTATACACTGATTTAGTAAATGGGGTGTATTTATGAGTGCACAAAAAGTATTAGAATTTTTTAAAGCAATGAATCAAATTCCTCGTGGTTCCGGCAATGAAAAAGCTGTCAGCGACTGGCTTGTTGAATTTGCCAAAGCGCGTAATCTTGAAGTAGAACAGGACGAAGCCAATAACGTACTTATCCGTAAAGCGGCTACGCCGGGTTTCGAAAACCGACCCAGCATTATTTTGCAAGGTCACATGGATATGGTTTGTGAAAAAAGTGACGCTTCAACTCACGATTTCTTGACCGATCCGATTGAACATATTGAAGAAGGCGAATGGCTCCACGCCAACGAAACAACCTTGGGTGCCGATAACGGTATCGCCGTTGCCATGTCCCTGGCTGTCCTCGATTCCGACAGCATCGAACACGGTCCGTTGGAATGTCTTTTCACTACATCCGAAGAAACCGGTATGGACGGTGCTTTGGCTGTTAAAGAAGGTCAGACTCACGGTCAATATCTACTCAATATCGACACTGAAGTAGAAGGCGAATTCGTAGTCAGTTGCGCCGGCGGTTGCCGCGTAGATGTTGAAATTCCTCGTCTTCGCGATAATCGTGACTCCCAATTCACCCATGCGTTGAAATTAACCTTGAACGGTTTCTTAGGCGGTCACTCCGGCATTGAAATTCATAAAGAACGCGCCAACGGCAACCAAATCCTCGGTCGTCTTTTATATGAATTGGCCGCTCAATACAATTATCAATTGGCCTCCTTCACCGGCGGTACTAAACATAACGCCATTCCACGCGTCGGTTCCGCAACCATTTTGGTAAAAGAATCCGATGTAAAACCGATTACTACTTGGATTCAGGCTAAAATGAAAGCGTATCGCGGTGAATTCACCCCTCAAGATGAAAATATTAACATCCTCGTAAGCGACGCTGAATTACCTGATACCGTTTACGGTGGTGACACAGCCGAATCTTTACTCACCTTCTTATACCTCGCGCCAAACGGCGTTTTTGCCATGAACCATTCCTTGGAAGGCCTTGTTGAAACAAGTAACAACATCGCTATCGTGGAAGAAACAGAACATACCATTCATTTGTTGATTTCCATTCGCAGCCTCTCAGAAAGCTCCATGGACTTCTTAACCAAGAAAATCCATCTCTTAGCTTCCACCTTAGGCCTTCCTTCAAAAATCGCCGGCTCCTATCCGGCTTGGGAATACGAACCGGGCAGTCCTTTAGAAGAACAGGCTATCACTATTTATGAAAAAGTAACCGGCCAGAAACCAAAAGTAACCGCTATCCATGCAGGTCTTGAATGCGGTCTCTTGAAAGCCGTTATGCCAAATACCCAAATGATCAGCTTCGGGCCTACGATCACTCATGCCCATACCCCTCAAGAAAGATTGCATTTGCCATCAGTAGAGCATATTTTTGATTACTTAAAAGTTTTATTGAAAGAGCTCAAATAGGAAAGGGCCGATATCTTTCTTTAAACTGATAGGCTTAAATATTTGGCTTGCCCGAATTATTATGGCGTAAATTAATAAAAGCCCCCATACCTTCCTTGCACCCTGGCTCCACGTAGCAAAAGGGATGCTTCAGAAGACGTGGGGACCCTTTACATACATTATCTATTCTTAAGCAATACTCCGGTTACGCCCAATATTTTATAATTTCCGCAGGAAAAGAAAGAAAGAAAAACACCATTTTACTTATCTTGCAATATAACAGAACTATGTTTTAAATTGATATGATAATTCCCAAATAAAAAATATGTCCTCGGAACATCGCCTTGTTGCATGCAACCCAGCGGTGCGAGAGGACATATTTTTTTATACCTCTTCTTCCCAGCAAATAAAATATTCTCGCGGCTAGTTCTTAACTAATGTTGCAGAAACGCCATTTGCTCTATGATAACAAAGCGAGTTTTACATATTCTACGATGCCTTCCAAAGGTACACCTGCTTTTTTAAAGCGAAGGGCAAATTCAACCCAATTAATAGTTACTTCGTCAAAATCACGAATACCCGAAGCGGTACGTGGCACACTTGGAATCAAGCCGATTCGTTCATAATAACGAAGTGTATCGGTGGTAATATCAAATTTTTCAGCTATTTCTTTTATTGTCATTGTATCATCTCCTTGTAATTTTTGTTTATTCTATATTATACGTTTGACACTTTATTTACTGTAATTATTGTATCCCTTTGAGCTAACTTCAAGTCAAGTTATTTATTATTAAATACTCAATTATTTGATAGAAATTGTCAAAATCTCCTATAAAGCAGCGATGTTTATCAAATTTTATAAATCGAAGCAAGATATTACTGAAATAATTAACCTCCAACATAGCAAAGCAAAGCATAATATAACAAAGCCCTTGCAGAATTTCACACGCAAGGGCTTTGTCTTTTAATTTTTAAGTTGTATTGTAAGTTGAAGTAGTGAAGTTGTATTGCAAATCAAAATGTGAAGTTATTTCGCAATTAAAGTAATGAACGCTTAATACCACCAGTACAGCGTAAAAGCATATTCATTTTTAGCCGGATTAATTAAATTGAAAGCTGTAATTTGCTTAATTGGTTTATTTTGTTTATTCAAATTCGCCGACTTAAACGTGTTCCAAAGCTTGTGCCAAATCATCGATCAAATCCTCCACGTTTTCAATCCCCACGGAGATACGAATCATATCCGGAGTTACGCCGGCTGCTTTTTGCTCTGCTTCATTAAGCTGTGCATGAGTTGTGCTGGACGGATGAATTACGAGGGATTTCGCATCGCCTACGTTAGCCAAGTTGGAGAAAATCTCAAGGGCATCTACGAATTTAATGCCTTCAGCTTTGCCGCCTTTAATACCGAAAGTGAAGATAGAACCAACGCCTTTTGGATAGTATTTATCAGCCAAGGCTTTGTATTTACTGTCTTTCAATTCCGGATAGTTAACCCAAGCAACTTTTGGATGGTTAGCCAAGAAGTCGATGATTTTACGGGTATTTTCAACATGGCGTTCTACACGTAAGGACAAGGTTTCAATGCCTTGTAAAATGAGCCATGCAGCGAGCGGTGTCAAAGCAGCACCGGTATCACGGAGCAACTGAGCACGAACTTTTACAGTGAAAGGAATCGGTAAATCAGCATATACAAGACCGTTATAATGAACGTCACCGGCTACAAAATCTGGGTAACGACCGCTGGCTTTATAGTCGAATTTACCGCTTTCAACGATAACACCGGCAATTGTTGTACCGTGACCGCCTAAGAATTTAGTGGCGGAATGCACTACCACGTCGGCCCCATGCTCAATCGGGCGAATAAGGTATGGGGTACCGAAAGTATTATCTACAATAAGGATGATGCCGTGTTTATGGGCAATATCCGCCACAGCTTGAATATCCACAAGGTTGATGTTCGGATTACCGATGGTTTCCACATAAATCGCTTTAGTGCGGTCATCGATAGCTTTTTCAAAAGCACTCAAATCATCAGGATCAACGAATTTAGTCGTAATGCCAAAACGAGGCAAAGTGGAGCTGAACAAATTATAGGTACCACCGTATAAAGTGGAGGCTGCGATAATGTTATCGCCGGTACCGGCTACGTTTTCAATCGCGTAAGTAATAGCTGCCGAACCGGAACCTACGGATAAGGCACCGGCACCACCTTCTAAAGCCGCTACGCGTTTTTCAAGAACGTCGTTAGTCGGTGTCCCTAGGCGGGAATAGATAGCACCCGGATCGCGAAGGGCAAAGCGATCAGCTGCCTGTTGTGCATCTTTAAATACATAGCTTGTAGTTTGGTGAATCGGCACCGCACGGGCACCTGTTTCGTCGATAACTTGACCTTCATGTAATTGGATGGTTTCGAATTTGTACTGTTTGCTCATAATAAAATCTCTCCTTTTTCTCTCTGTCGGTTTCTCACGCCGACAATCCCTAATCTCTCTTTATTTTATATTTGACAGCTCTTAGCGTCTCTCTCTTTACGCCATGTCTGTAACTAACAATTTCGTTGTTGTTTCATTTTTTGAATCTGTTCAATAATATACGGTGTTTCCTGGTATACGTAATAGTTCAGCCAATTGGTAAAAATCAGCGTCCCTGTTGACCGCCAACGCACGATAGGTGCTTTCGTCGGATCATCGTCAGGATAGTAATTTTCAGGAACATCAATATCGAGTCCCAAGTTTTTATCCCGTTCATATTCCCGCTGCAAGGTATCTCGATCGTACTCGGAATGGCCGAACACAAAGATGTGTTTGTTATCGAGGCTGCGAACTATGGCTGCGCCGGCTTTTTCAGAAGCAGCTAAAATCTCCAAATTCGGATTTGCTTTTATCTCATCAACCGACACGGTCGTGTGCCTTGAATGGGGCATGTAGAAAATCTCATCCATACCGCGAAGCAGCATTGGCCTTTTGTTAAGGACTTCGTTTTCAAAAACCCCGAACAGCTTCGTCGGCAACAATTCTTTGTCGATACCGAAGTGATAATACAAACCGGCTTGCGCTCCCCAGCAGATGTAGAGCGTGGAGTATACATGATTTTCACTCCAATCCATAATCTCGGTCAGTTCCTGCCAGTAATTCACTTCTTCAAACGGCATCAATTCAATTGGTGCGCCGGTGATAATCATACCGTCATAAAACTTGTCTTTGATTTCATCGAAAGTCCGATAAAACGAACTGAGGTGATGTTCTGATGTGTGTGCTGCCTTGTGACTCGCCATATGTAGTAAGGTAATGTCCAGTTGCAACGGCGTATTGCTTAATGCTCTTAAAATCTGTGTTTCCGTTACTTCTTTCGTCGGCATCAGATTAACGATTAATATTTGTAGCGGCCGAATATCTTGTGTTTCAGCTCTTACCGTGTCCATGACGAAGATATTTTCTTCTGCCAGTTTAGCAATGGCCGGCAAGTCTTTCACTACCGTTATGGGCATTTTGCATCACTCCTTCCCCCAAGCCCGTACTCTCTTTTCTCATCTTTCTCAAATCTTAATGATTAACACTCTAACCCCTCTTACTAAACTGCTCGTCTTTCTCAAATCTGAATCTCTAAGTTCCTATACTCAAATCCTTTCTTTATAGAAAACTTTCAAAACCGAATCCCCAAAGTCTCTCTTTTTTCTCAAACATTGTAAAACTCATTGCTTAGTGCCTATCATTTTATTAACTCACTGCCCCTCCGAGCAACAGCCTCTCAACTCTGTTGTTCGTTTACAGTGGTTAATGCCATTAACATATACTGCTTTCAGTTTGCTATCAGCAAGTTGATTAGTATTACTATGCCATAAAAATCGGTAAAAAAAAACATCCTCTATTCACCGCTGTGAACAAGGACGTCTATAACATGTTACCACCTTGATTTAGCAAAGCCTCACGGCTCTGCCCTCAGCCGGTACGTCTTACAAAATAAAATTATGTCGTACTTATTCTTAAAGTACCTTAACTATATGACTCTATTCGTAAGGTTATACCGTGGCATTATAACGGTTGCATCCGCCGAGACTAAAGCTTACGCATTCCACCTCGGATACTCCAAGACCATTTTCCTCGCATTCTTTTGCATCCCCTTCCACCTTACGGGACTCTCTGTGCCAACGCTCTGCGATTACTTATCTCTTCATCGTCGATTCTGTATGTTAATGTAGGCTATCGATGACTTGCTGTCGTTATCGATGTGACTACTATACCAATCATTCAAAAAGCTGTCAACAAGAGTTTTACGTCATTCTTTTGACAGTGGACACTTTGAGTTATTTCGAAAATTATGAAGCTAACTCGATTTATAGTATAATTTTGGCGAAAAAATTACAATTTAACTGTAATCCCGATACTTATGAATAATCTCAAAAGCACAGCTTGTTATAGTCCGGAACTATAGCAAACATTAATCAACAACTATAAACTAGTCTACTCCTATTACGCATTCTGAATTAAATTTCTCTGGCAAACGATTCAATACATAGCATTATAATTCAATTTTTTTATTAAAATAAAAAACGATCCAATTATCAAAAATAGATGGCTCCAAACATAAAAAAATAGATTACTCCATACATCAAAAAAAGATTGCTCCATACATCAAAAAAAGATTGCTCCATACATCAAAAAAAATTTCTTCAAACATCAAAAAAGGGACTGCCGTAGCAGTCCCTAAATTGTGCTTGCAATTATATTTGCATTTTTAGTAATTTGTAATCGCTTACGCTTTATTTTTTACATCAAGACGTAACAGCGATCGTTGTAAAGCCAACTCAGCACGATGAAAATCAATCTCTGCATTCTTAGATGCGAGACGTTCTTCCGCACGTGCCTTAGCCCGTTTAGCACGTTCTACGTCAATTTCTTCAGGCAATTCGCAATTCGGTGTTACAACGGTAATCACATTGTCTTTGATTTCCAAAAAACCGCCGAAGTTGGCCATAAAATGACGAGTGCCGTCCGGTAAATCTACACGCAACGGTGCAATTTCCAAGGCAACCACTAAATCGGCGTGGCGTGGTAAGATACCGAGTTCGCCCATTTCAGTACGCACGACAACAAAATTGACATCACCCGAAAAGGCCGTCTTGTCAGGGGTAATTACATCCAGATGCATGGTCTTGCCGCTACTCATGAACTATTCCCCCTTCTCCGTCAATTCCTTTCCTTTAGCAACTGCTTCATCAATGGTGCCTACCATATAGAACGCGTTTTCCGGTAAATCATCATGTTTACCTTCCAAAATTTCTTTGAAGCCACGCAAGGTTTCTTTAAGTGGTACATATTTGCCCGGTGAACCGGTAAATACTTCCGCTACGAAGAATGGCTGGCTGAGGAAACGTTGAATTTTACGGGCACGGGCAACCGTCAATTTATCTTCTTCCGATAATTCTTCCATACCGAGGATTGCAATGATATCCTGTAAATCTTTATATTTTTGCAATACTTCCTGTACGCCGCGGGCGATTTTATAATGTTCTTCGCCCAAAACTAACGGATCCAAGATACGGCTGGTGGAATCGAGTGGATCCACAGCCGGATAAATACCGATTTCAGCAATGGAACGCGACAATACTGTCGTCGCATCCAAATGTGCGAAGGTAGCAGCCGGAGCCGGGTCAGTCAAGTCATCGGCAGGTACATATACGGCCTGTACGGACGTAATGGAACCTTCTTTAGTCGATGTAATACGTTCTTGCAAAGCCCCAACGTCATTGGCCAAGGTAGGTTGATAACCTACGGCCGACGGCATACGACCGAGCAACGCGGATACTTCCGAGCCGGCCTGAATGAAACGGAAAATGTTATCTACGAATAAGAGCACGTCCTGTTTCTGTACGTCACGGAAATATTCAGCCATGGTAAGGCCGGTTAAAGCAACACGCATACGTGCTCCAGGCGGTTCATTCATCTGACCGTATACCAAAGCAGTTTTGGAAATAACGCCGGATTCCTTCATTTCGTTCCAAAGGTCATTACCTTCACGAGTACGTTCCCCTACGCCGGAGAATACGGAATAACCGCCGTGTTCTGTTGCGATATTATGGATTAACTCCATGATTAATACGGTTTTACCTACACCGGCACCACCGAACAAACCGATTTTACCACCTTTTACATATGGAGCGATTAAGTCAACGACTTTAATCCCTGTTTCCAAGATGGTAGTTTCCGGTGCCAAATCATCAAATTTAGGAGCCGGACGGTGGATTGGCCACATTTCAGACGCTTTAACAGGCGTATCATCATGGTCAACCGTTTCACCGAGTACGTTAAAAATACGGCCAAGCACGCCATCACCGACCGGAACGGAAATAGCGGCACCTGTGTCCACTGCTTCCATACCGCGAGTCAGGCCATCCGTAGAACTCATGGCAACGGCACGTACAGTGTCGTCCCCCAAGTGTTGCATTACTTCAACTACAATCACTTCTTCCTTGCCGGATTCGCTTGTTTTTTTAATATGAATTGCGTTGTAAATAGCCGGAAGCTCTCCCGCCGTGAAGAGAACGTCGACTACCGGTCCGATGACCTGTACAACTTTACCTATATTATTACTCATTTAAGAGGTCTCTCCTCCTTTGTAGTTATACCTATTGCAAGGCATTAGCGCCACCGACAATTTCAGAAATTTCATTGGTAATGCCGGCTTGTCGTAATTTATTGTATTCCAAATTAAGTGTGCTGATTAAATCTCCTGCATTATCTGTTGCAGAAGTCATAGCCGTCATGCGAGCACCAAGCTCACTGGCGGAAGCTTGCAATAAAGCGTTATACACAGTAATTTCCAAATATTTAGGCAACAATTGATCATAAATGGCTTTTTCTGAAGGTTCGTAAATATACAATTCGTTAAGTTCGCCCTCATGATGCGGTTCTGTGATAACCGGCAATAATTTTACGCTGGTCACATTCTGCGTCAAAGAGTTTACGAAATGAGTATAAATCAAAATAACTTCATCAACTTCGCCATCTAAAAACAGCTTAGATGCTTCTTGTACAATTTGTTTGGCATGACTGTAATCCGGTTTATCGGAAAACCCTACATGAGAATGTGTCACCGGATACTGATGATACTGCAGATATTCCGTCGGTTTGCGGCCTACGGTAATCGTTTCATACGTATCAGATGCTTTTTCATGTGTTTCATGCGCAAAATATTTAATCAAGTTACTGGTATAAGCACCAGCTAAGCCTTTATCGGCGCCAATCAAGATGTAACAAGTTCGCGACACATCGCGTACCATTGTTAACGGATAGGACGCCAACACCTCAGCATCTAATGTAGCGGATACATTCGTGAGGATTTGACCTAACTTTTTTGCATATGGTTCCGTAGATTTTGCTTTGGCCTGTGCACGGCGCAATCGAGCAGATGCTACCATTTTCATGGCTTTGGTAATCTGCTGCGTATTAGTAACACTCTTAATGCGCTTACGTAAATCCTGTGCACTGCTCATCGCCTACGCCTCCTCAGAAGTAATCAAGTGATGGGAAGTACCGAAAGATTCAATGCATTCATTAATCGCTTTTTTCAAAAGTTCTTCCGTATCTTTGTCTAATATTCTGGATGTTTGAATATTGGTCAAAATTTCACTGTAGTTGCTGTGAACATAGCGTAATAATTCATTTTGGAATTCAGGTACATCGGCTACTTCGATAGAAGCAAAATAACCGTTGATACCGGCATACAAACAAACTACTTGTTCTTCAACTTTGAGTGGTGAATACTGAGGCTGTTTTAACATTTCTGTTAAACGTTCACCGCGATCAAGCTGTGCTTTTGTCGATTTATCGAGGTCGGAACCGAACTGCGCAAACGCTGCTAATTCACGATATTGAGCCAAATCAAGACGTAATTTACCGGCAACTTGTTTCATCGCTTTAATCTGTGCACTACCGCCTACACGCGATACGGACAAACCTACGTCAACAGCCGGACGAATCCCGGAGTAGAACATATCGGTGCCAAGGAAAATCTGACCGTCCGTAATGGAAATTACGTTCGTAGGGATGTAAGCCGATACGTCGCCGGCCTGGGTTTCAATAATCGGCAAAGCCGTAATGGAACCGCCACCCAATTCATCAGATAATTTAGCAGCTCGTTCTAACAAACGAGAATGTAAATAGAATACGTCACCAGGATATGCTTCACGTCCCGGCGGACGACGAAGTAACAAACTCATGGCACGATATGCCGCTGCCTGTTTGGACAAATCATCATATACGCAAAGTACATGTTTACCTTGATACATGAAATGTTCGCCCATAGCAACACCCGCATACGGAGCGATATACTGCATAGGAGCGCCTTCAGATGCACCGGCCGATACTACGATAGTGTAGTCCATAGCGCCGGCTTCCTGTAATTTCTGTACAACACGTGCAACGGTAGATTCTTTCTGACCGATAGCTACGTAGATACAAATTACATCCTGACCTTTTTGATTCAAGATCGTATCGATGGCAATCGCCGATTTACCGGTACCGCGGTCACCGATAATAAGTTCACGTTGGCCTCGACCAATCGGTACCATGGCGTCGATTGCTTTCAAACCGGTCTGCAACGGTTGGAATACGGATTTACGATCCGCAATGCCCGGTGCCGGATATTCGATAGGTCGATAGGTTTCTGCTGTAATGGCGCCTTTGCCGTCAATCGGCTGGCCCAAAGCATTTACTACACGACCGATAAGCTGTTCACCTACAGGAACCTGCATGATACGACCTGTGCGGCGTACCTGGTCCCCTTCTTTAATAAGGAAATCATTACCTAATAATACAGCCCCTACGTTATCTAATTCGAGGTTCTGTACCATCCCATAAACACCATGAGGTAATTCTAATAATTCACCTGCCATGGCCTTTTCAAGACCGTAAATATGCGCAATACCGTCACCTACTTCAAGTACGGTACCCACATCATCAACGTTAAGTTCTACATCATAGTCCTGAATCTGCTGTTTAATTATGGCAGTAATTTCTTCAGGCTTCATTTTCATACTTAACCATTCACCCCAATCTCTGTTGTATCGGACTTAAGCAAATATTTCTTTAAATCCTCCATACGACGCATTAAACTTGCATCAATACGCGTATCTCCGATTTGGATGATAAAACCACCCAAAATTTTTGGATCCACTTTGATTGTAAAAATATACTGCTTACCCGTAATCGCTTTTAATTTATCGGCCAACTGCGTATAAATTTCGTCCGGCATTGCTTCGCTCACTGTAACAGTGGCTGAGAAAATGCCACGTGCTTCCCGTGCTTTGTTAATAAACTCCGCAATGGCAGACTGAATATACCGTATGCGTCCGCGTTTGACCATAACAAATAAGGTGTTAAGGGCCATCGTATTAATGGCTTCACCGAATATTTTGGCCAAAACATTGCATTTTGCCTCTGCATCGAGGGCCGGGTACAACAATAAGGTGCCTAATTCAGGCTGCGTATCCATAACTTCTTTTACATAGGAAAGATCCGTTTCCATTTGTTCCAGAATTTGCTGTTCCTGCGCCAATTCAAAGATAGCGGTACTGTATTTATCTGTTACAATGTCTACGCTCATACCAATCACCCTAATGCTTTACTGTCAAGCTTTTCAATGGCTTCTTTAACAAGGTCCACATTAACCTGACTATCCATATTCTTAGCAACAATTTTGCCGGCAATAGCCATGGAAAGTGTAATCATATCTTCACGCATTTTTTCCATTGCTTTAGCTTGTTCACGGGCAATTTCGTTACGAGCTTCTTCTTTTTCACGTACTAGCTGTTCTTTTAATTCCTTAATTTGAGCCTGCGTATTCCGTTCAGCCAACTGGGCTGCCTTTTCAACAATCGCTTGAGCTTCTTTACGAGCATTGGCTAATTGTGCTTCATACTCTTTTTTGGTAGCTTCCGCAGAATCCAAAGTAGCCTGTGCATTCGCCAAATCGCCTTCAATCTTCTTGCGACGGGCTTCCATCACACCGACTAAAGGTTTAAACGCAAATTTTGCTAAAATAGCAACTAAAATAAAGAAATTTATAAATTGAACCAGCAATGTACCGTTTATTTCTACCAACGGCGTAACCCCCTCTTAAACTTGGAATTATAACTTGCCTTCTTATGTCTGTTCAATTTAATAAAGAACCGAATTATAATTTACCAACGATAACATCAGTAAATACAAGTACGATGGCGATAACGGTAGCAATGATAGGAATAGATTCGATCAAACCGATGGAAATAAATAAATTAGTCATAATTTTACCGGCCATTTCAGGCTGACGAGTCATACCTTCAAATGCTTTACGAACTGCCATCGCGTCACCAATAGCTGCTGCTATCGCTGCCAAACCTGCTGCTAAACAAGCACTAAATACACTTACTGACAACAAAATTGCTTTTTCCATAATAAAATCCTCCTAGAAAATGTTACGAATACAACCTGAGATACTCAAAATAATGGTTGGTAATACCGTGGTGATTAATGTTCCTCATCGCTGATTGCCATACCCAAGTATGACGTCACGAGAATTGTAAAAACGAAGGCCTGAATAACACCTACAAATAAGCTGAATACGAGCCAAATAATTGGTGTCAAATACGGTGCCAAACCGTTTAACAACTCTAATACAATTTCACCTGCTACAATGTTGCCGAATAGACGAAAACTGAGCGTCACCGGCTTAGAGATTTCTTCCATGATGTGGAAGATAACAAATACGGCAAACGGTTGAAAGAAATGCTTGAAGTAAGAGGGACCTTTCAACTTTGCCCCAATAACCCAAATACTCACCGAGCTGGCCAGCGCCAGACCCAATGTCGTGTTCAAATCGTTAGTAGGCGATGTCAAAATATGAGGACTTGGTATCAGCCCCAATTCATTACTTACTAAGATAAAAATAAAGAAAGTAAATAGTAGCGAACTTACCTTACTAAAGTGTTTACCTAAAGGACCCTTTAGCTGACCCCCAATTGTTTCTAAAATAAACTCGACTACATTTTGTACGCCTGATGGAACCATATTGACTTGCCGTGTAGCAAAAAAGGCAACAACTATAATAATGGCAAACACTACCCAAGTCATATAGATAGTATCCATATTAAAAGCCATGCCCCACATGTGAACGACGTCATGAGTCCCGGTATGTAATTCCATAAGGTTCACCTCCTTTCGCCTAAATTGCTACCCCATTACTCTATCGAAATTTAGTTTAATACACATTAAATCACATCGGGTCTGTCTGCCTGGTTAAACCGGATGCGTTCGTAAATCGTTAGCGGACGCCATAGCAACAATCCCAGTATATATGGTACAAACGGAAAGTTTTCAAACAAATAAACGGCCAATAATGTACCGATGGCCACCAGTGTGATACGAATCAAAGTACCCAGCTTAGTTGCTTTTTCAATAGTACGTAGTTTTTTATGGCGAAGTTTATAACCCCATAAACCTAAAATCAATAAATACAGTAAATTAACAGAACATCCCCAAACCCAGCCTAATATGTATCTCTCGTAATCAAAGACTTCTAATAATAATGTAGATGCTACAGTTACCACGACAAGGTAACAACTCATACGTTTTATAAAATCCACGAGTACCTCCACGAGTAAGCCCCCTCACGACACAACCCGAAGATACAAGGAGTACAGACCGCCTAAACCTCCTACTACCCCTCCTATTAGCGTAAACCATGGTGACATACCAAACAGATAGTCTAAGCCACGGCCTATCGCCAGACAGCCCAGAATGCTGACCAACAGGGAGAAACCTGCCGATAAGGCCACATTCAGTGCTTTTATTGTGGTTGGATCGAGTCGCTTCATTGGAATCACCTTCTTTGTGATGGTTAAAACGGGGAAACTATGAATACTACTAATCTCTAACTTCTTTATTATAACAAAATTCAACTTTCACTAAATTATAACATTTTGTCATACGTTTAGCCAATATACCTATAACAAGTATACTTTTATCCAATATTCTTATCATCAAAATAATTAATATATTTCAATTTTAGAGAATATGGTTTACAAGCTGACTTTCAAAGTATTTTTCAAAATTAATAATAAATTTACATCAATCTTTTTATTATATTTAAGAATGTTGTATATACTTTTTACGAATACAAAGGGCATTTTTCAAAGTTCTTAGTAAAAAAATGTACACGATTCGGGTAGACACATTAGCTGATATATATAACTGAGGGTATTCATAATATCAGCTATTTACTACCTAAATACTATCAATTAATAACCGAAACGGCTCGGCTTTTTACCGCTATGTAAAAATTCATAGCGTAAAGCTTCTACAATACGATTCGATGCAATGCCGTCACCGTACGGATTTACAGAATTAGCCATAACATCAAAGGCTTCTTTATCGGCCAACAAACGATAAGCCGTATCATATACCGTATTTTCATCGGTCCCTACGAGACGTACCGTACCGGCCGTTACCGCTTCCGGACGTTCTGTTGTGTTACGAAGTACCAATACAGGTTTGCCCAAAGCCGGGGCTTCTTCCTGAATCCCACCGGAGTCGGTCATCAACAAATAGGAACGAGCCATCAAATTGGCAAACGGTTCATACTCGAGCGGATCGATTAAATGAACACGTTCCACATCGCCCAACTCTTCTTTAACGATACTGCGAACTTTCGGATTCTTATGCACCGGGAATACCACTTCAATATCATCAAAAGCCTCTACCAAGCGGCGAATTGCTTTATACACATGGCGCATCGGTTCGCCTAAATTTTCACGACGATGAGTTGTTACGAGCACAATGCGACGACCTTTATAGTCTAAATTATTCAGCAATGTTTCTTCAAACTGATAGTTGTCCTTAACCGTAGTTTGAAGTGCATCGATAACCGTATTACCGGTTACATATAAATGGGCGGATCCGATATTTTCTTTCATCAGATTTTTTTCGGCACTTGAAGTCGGCGCAAAATGATAGGTTGCCAAAGAACCCGTCAATTTACGGTTCATTTCTTCAGGAAACGGAGAGTAAATATTACCTGTACGCAAACCGGCTTCCACATGACCTACCGGAATTTCTTGATAAAAAGCGGCTAAGGCCCCCGCAAACGTAGTCGTTGTATCCCCATGAACAAGTACTACATCAGGTTTAGCTTCTTTAAGTACATCCTTTAGCCCTTCCAAGGCTCTGGTTGTCACGTCATACAGCGTTTGGCCCTGGCTCATGATATTCAAATCATAATCCGGCGTAATCGCGAATAAATCCAATACCTGGTCAAGCATTTCGCGATGTTGTGCCGTTACCGTTACAATAGCTTCCATATCCGGAGCCGCTTCTAAAGCCTTAACTACCGGTGCCATCTTAATCGCTTCAGGGCGAGTCCCAAAAATCGTCATTACTTTTAACATTTAATAATACCTCCCATAATTAGCCAGCCTACATACCCTGTATGCTATGAAGGCGCTTGTACAATCGTACAAGCGCACCTGTATTAATGTCTATTTGCTGCTCTATTTTCCTCGGCAATGACTTCATCTTTAGCAATCATTCCCAATTTAGTTGCAATAAACACGCAAACACACAAAATAGCCAACACTATAAAAATGCCGACCAATATATTTACTTTTGCCAACAAAATAGCTACATAGCCCAACAACGCCGTAACGGCATACATCAACAACACGGCTTGTTTTTGTGACAAACCGAGTGCCAACAGGCGATGATGCATATGACCTTTATCCGGTTTAAACACCGGCCGGCCGTTGATCTTACGGCGAATGATGGCAAAGGTAGTATCTAAAATAGGCAGGCCTAATACAATTACCGGTACTACCAACGAAATAGTGGCCGCCGTTTTAACAGCACCCATAACGGAAATTGTGGCCATTGTATAGCCCAACAACATACTACCCGTATCCCCCATAAAGATTTTGGCAGGGTTAAAATTATAACGCAAAAAGCCGAGCGCCGCACCGGCCAAAGCCAAAGCAACGCACGCCAAGTCAACCTGCCCCATTTGCCACAAAATGGTAAAAATGGTCAGGCTTGAAATCAAAGAAATGCCGGCTGCCAAACCATCCAAACCGTCTATGAGGTTTACGATATTCGTAAAACCGACAATCCAAAAGATAGTAAGCGGTATCGACAAAAAGCCTAAGTAGAACACATGTCCCCAAGGATTGGTAATAAACTCAACCTGGTTACCAAAGGCCACGACTACAACTGCCGCTAAAATTTGACCTGTTAATTTTGTTTTTGGGCCGATTTGTTTTACATCGTCCCATATACCGACACCTACAAGCACAACCGAACCCAGCAAGAGCCCCATTACAGCCTGTAAATCTTTAACGGTATAAAGAACCGATATAATATAGCCTATAAAGATGGCCAAGCCACCTAAGCGGGGAATTGAGCCGTGATGCACCTTACGTGCATCCGGCTTATCCATAGCCCCAATATTAATCGCCAACCTTTTAATCAGCGGTGTAATCGCAAACGTAATGACCAACGCCACCACGAACGCCCACACGTACACCGTCATTACCGCACCTCCTCGTGCTCGTCCTTAGTTCGTAAGACTGCGTACAGGTGCCGGAATTCGTCCACCGCGCTGGATAAACTCTTCCGCCCCAAACGGACTTACTTCAATGATTGGGCAATAGCCCAAGAGGCCGCCGAATTCAACCATTTCGCCGACAGTTTTGCCGGGAACCGGAATCAAACGAACAGCCGTCGTTTTATTATTAATCATGCCAATAGCCGCTTCATCGGCAATAATTGCCGAAATGGTCGCTGCCGATGTATCGCCCGGTACTGCAATCATATCAAGACCTACAGAGCAAACACAAGTCATGGCTTCTAATTTTTCTAAACTTAAACTGCCAACCGAGACAGCATCAATCATGCCCTTATCTTCACTTACCGGAATAAAGGCACCGCTGAGACCGCCTACATGAGACGAGGCCATAAGGCCACCTTTTTTAACAGCATCATTCAACAATGCCAAAGCCGCCGTAGTACCATGAGCCCCACAGGAGGTAATACCCATTTCTTCCAAGACATGCGCAACCGAATCACCAACGGCAGGCGTAGGAGCCAAAGATAAATCGATAATCCCAAACTGCTTACCCAAACGCCGTGACGCTTCCTGAGCCACTAATTGACCCACGCGTGTAATCTTGAAGGCTGTACGTTTAATCGTTTCGGCCACTTCGTCAAAAGGACGTCCGCGCACAGCTTCCAAAGCGTGCTTAACAACTCCCGGTCCGCTGACACCAACGCTAATCATCGTATTACCTTCCGTGACACCATGGAACGCCCCTGCCATAAACGGATTGTCTTCGACAGGATTACAAAAAATAACAAGCTTAGCACAACCGAAAGCATCACGGTCAGCTGTAAGCTCGGCGGTTTGTTTAACAATACGGCCCATTTCCGCTACAGCATCCATGTTGATGCCTGCTTTAGTGGAACCGATACCTACAGAACTGCACACTAAATCAGTCGTCGCCAATGCTTCCGGAATGGATGCGATTAAACGACGGTCACCATCTGTATAACCTTTACTTACCAAAGCGGAAAACCCGCCGATAAAGTTAACGCCCACTGCTTTGGCTGCTTTATCCAAAGCTTTGGCTACCGGTACATAATTCGTCAAATCACTGCCGGCCGCTACGAGCGAAATCGGTGTAACAGATACGCGTTTATTAATAATCGGCACACCGTATTCACGTTCAATCGCTTCACCGGTGGCTACTAAATTTTCGGCTTCTTGCGTAATATGATCATAAATACGATCACAAAGGGTGTTGCCGTCAACGGCCGTGCACCCCAACAAACTGATGCCCATAGTAATCGTACGAACATCCAACTTATTGTCATGAATCATCTGGTTGGTTTCGAGGATATTTTCAATACTTAACATATCATCACCTACCCTATACGATGCATGCTGAGAAAGATATCCGCATGTTGTGCCTGAATCTGAACGCCCAAAGCTTCCCCTTCAGCCGTCAAAGCTGCCTGAACCTTTGGCAAAGCAGTTTGATCTTTAGCTTCACACATCATGATCATATTGAACATGCCGTCCAAAATTGTCTGATTAATCGATACGATATTTACATAGTTCTCAGCCAATACGGTAGCTACACGCGCAATAATACCTACTCGGTCTACCCCTACTACGGTTACAACTACTTTCATGCGATTCACCTTTCCCTTATACCTACATTATCAGTACTCTCTAATTTCAATGATGTTATATTATACCACAATTCGCGGTGCAATACCATATAGTGCTAACGGGACGTTACTTCATCCACCAAAGCTTGGCCGGCTTTCAAAAGTTCTGCCAACGCTTCTTTGCCTTGGAATGTTTCTGCATACACTTTGTATAAATCTTCGGTACCCGACGGACGTGCTACCAAGAAGCTGTTAGCCGTCGTAATACGCAAGCCGCCGATAGCATAATCACCGTAAAGTGACGTGGTGCGTACATCTTCAATGGTTTCACCGGCCAATTCTTTAGTTGTTACATCACTCGGTTGTAATTGGCTCAAGCGTTCTTTGGCCGCTTTACTGCAAGGTGTATCAACACGCGCGAATTCAGGCTCACCGTAACGTTTGGTAAGGAATGTGTACAGTACATCCGGCGTTAAGCCATTCGTAACCGCAAACATTTCCATAGCCAATAAGCCCATAATTATGCCGTCTTTATCGGTCGTCCAAACGGTGCCGTCTTTTTTGAGGAAGGATGCGCCCGCACTTTCTTCACCGCCGATACCTATGGTACCGTCAAACAACAAGGATGAAAAATATTTAAAGCCTACCGGCACTTCATACGTTTTAATGCCGTTGTCATTACAGAATTTATCAACTATTCGAGTAACCACTGCGGTTTTACCGAAGCCTTTGCCCTGCCAGCTGCGATTTAAGAACAAGTAAGCACCGGCAGCCACGAGGAAATGATTAGGAGCCATGAGACCATCCTGCGTCACAATCCCGTAACGGTCATAGTCGGGATCATTACCAACGGCCAAATCATAGTTACCGATATTAGCAATAACATCAGCCATGGCATATTCCGACGAGCAGTCCATACGAACTACGCCGTCATGGTCATATGGCATAAAGCTGAAGGTCGGATCGTATTCATTGTTAATAATATCTAAATCGAGTCCGTACTCCTCACTGATAGCTTCCCAGTATTCCATACCGCTGCCGCCCAAGGCATTGATAAGCACTTTAGGTTTAGCTTTGCGAATAGCATCCATGTCAATCACATAGGCCAACTCTTTGACATACAGACCTTTGTAATCGTATTCCCACTGTAAACCGGAGTCAATTTCGTCAATGGCAACACGACGAATACCTTCGCCGTTATTTTTCAAATATTCATTGGCTTTATTTTCAATCCATTTCGTCACCGTCGTATCAGCCGGCCCACCGTTAATCGGATTATATTTAATGCCGCCTTGATCCGGAGGATTATGAGACGGCGTAATAATAATGCCGTCCGCTTTGCCATGGCCGACTTTTGCTTTTAAAAAGTCCGGTACAAAAGCGATTTTCTCTTCTTTATCAATAATTTCATTGTAGCGAATAATGGCACGAGAAATACTAGGCGTCGGTACGAAGCCGTTTTCACCATCTACCGCTGCTACAACACCGTTCGCTGCCAATACTTCAAGCACGGTTTCCAACGCCGGTTCCGACAGGGCATGTGTATCATGGCCGACAAAGCATACACAGGTAGCCCCAAATTCTTTACGTCCGTCACAAATAGCCTGGGCAATAGCCGCCACATGAAGTTCGTTAAAACTGCCTGCTAAAGATTTGCCGCGATGACCGGATGTTCCGAAGGAAATGCGCTGTTCCTTCTTTTCATAATCCGGCTTTTTATTATAATAGGCCTCAATCACCGCCTCTAAGTTAATCAAATCTTCCGGGCGAACCAATTTACCTGCTAATTCATGTGCCATAAGTGCAGCCTCCAATTATTTTTAATATAGTATATAACACCCTTTATTAGGGGAATATCTTTAATTACCCAAAATAGCTTTAACTATCAAAAATACCTCAACTGTCAAAAACGCCTTTAACTGCCAAAAGCATCTTTAACTACTAAAAGTATTTTCAACTGCTAAAAGTATCATTCAAAACTTATAACTAACATTGCATTTTAAAGTTTTTAATCATTCATTTCGACTCTTGCGCGAACACGTTCAATCGCTTGTTGAGTAGCCGCCGTCGATTTAATGGAAAACCCTCGACCGATAACTTCAGCCACATCCGTGACCATAAAAAAGGCTGTAGGATCTTCTTTTTGTACCGCTTCTTTTAATTTAGCCACCTGCATCAGACTCACTACAACCAAAATAACCTGCTTATGCTGGTGTGTATAAGCACCTTCACCATTCAAAATGGTGGCGCCGCGACCGAATTTATACAAAATCAAATCGCAGATTTTATATGGCTTATAGGAAATAATAAACACCGCTTTACGCTGACTAAAACCGACAACTACGCGGTTCGTAATCATTGCACCGATATAAATACTTACCAGAGTAATGGCCGCTGCTTCTACACTGATGATAAAACTGGCAATAAACAGAATCACACTGTTAATCCCCAAGGAAACACTGCCCATTTGGAGACCGTAATATTTCCGAATAATCAAAGCAATCGGATCGAGACCACCCGTATTACCGCCGGAACGATACACCGTCCCCATGCCGAGACCGGAAAAAATCCCGCCCAGAATCGCACCTACCAACGGCGTAGTCGTTAAGTGAAAATCCTGCATAAAGCTAAACATATTGATTAAAAGTGACGAAACAACCGTTCCGAAGATGGTCATCCCCAGATGCCAACGACCGAGCCAGCGATAGGCCGCATACAAGACAGGAATATTCAAAATCAAGTTCAAAGTACCTACTTGAATCCCCGTTAAATAATACAATATCAACGCTATCCCACTGATGCCGCCACTTACCAATTTATGAGGTACAATAAATGCATTAATACCAAATGCAAACAACATTGTACCGACAGTAACAAGAATCATTACTTTAATAGTTGAACGCCAATCTTTTTCCATGTTGCCCCCCTATTTTTTCTATATGAATGTAAAAATACCTCACCACACATCAATTTTTCTCAAAAATACCCTACTTACAGTGTATTTTTCGTCCCAAATTCTCTCGTCTTATGCCTTTGTCATTCAGACATCTTAACCTTACATATTTTGCCACAAATATGTATAACTTGATTATTTACCAGCATTGGTGCTATTCGGCTGTTCCGGTATGGAATCACTGATAGGTCCATTTTGAATAGAACGCTCGATAGCCGCATTTACCGTTTTAGGCGTTGCCAACGGCATGGTAAAGCCTTGACCGATAACTTCGGCAGCATCGGACAAAATCATGAATGCCGACGGATCTTCTTTTTGCACGGCTTCTTTCAACTTTGCTACCTGCATCAAACCGACTACAACCAAGATAACTTGCTTATGTTGATGTGTATAAGCTCCTTCGCCATTTAAAATGGTAGCACCACGACCGATTTGATGAATAATTACATCACATATTTTATACGGACAAGTGGAAATAATAAAAATAGCTTTACGCTGATTAAAACCGACAACCACTTTATTAGTAACCATGGCTTGAACATAAATACTTACAAGCGTAATCGCCGCTGCTTCCACACTGATAACTATAGCTGCTACCACTAAGATGATAAAGTTAATGCCAAAAATAATACTGCCCATCTGAAGACCGTAATATTTACGAATAATCATGGCAATAGGATCAAGGCCACCCGTATTACCGCCGGAACGATAGACGATACCGAGCCCGAGGCCGCATAAAATACCGCCCAATAACGAACCGATCAGCGGATCGTGCGTCAATTGATAATCGGCCATGAATTCAAAAGCATTAATCAGGAAGGAAATGACCGCCGTGCCGAAGATGGTAATCATTACATGCCAACGTCCCAACCAGCGATACGCAGCCCACAAAATAGGTATATTAAGTAAGAGGTTCAAGGTACCGACCTGAATCCCCGTTACATAGAAAAGCATTAACGCGATACCGCTTAAACTCCCCGATACCAACTTATGTGGTACAATAAAAGCATCAAGACCTATAGCAAAAATTAATGAACCGATGGTCGTCATAACTAAGGCGTTTACGGTTTGACCCCACTTGAACTGCATAGTTCCTCCTAGAAAAATTGAAATTTGTCCGTTAATAGCGTATAATTTATAGTTAAATATAGAAGCTATTAAGGTATAATATATCTATGTTCATCTTAACCTAACCAACTTATAATTTCAACTAGATAATTAGCCGATAAAAGCAAGTAATCTATCCATTCATCACATAAAGGAGGATATCCATGGAGCAACTCAGCTTCAGCAAAATTAATATCGGTTTAGCTATTCTCAATAAGCGCGATGACGGGTATCACAATATCGATACTATTTTTCAATCCATTTACTTGGGAGACTCCATTTATTTTGCCAAACATCATTCGGTTGTTTTCTCCGGTTCCGCACCGGAATTACCGCAGTACATGAACGACATGATGGCCTATGACGAAACAAACTTAGCTATGAAAGCTTTACGAGCCGTGCAAACCTATACGGGTTGCACTACCGGCGGCGCCATTCACTTATTAAAACGTGTACCGCCCGCAGCCGGTCTCGGCGGAGGCAGTTCCGATGCAGCCGCAATGCTTCTCGGACTCAATAAATTCTGGGACTTACGTCTTACCGATGACGAGCTCATGACTTTAGCCAACGGTTTAGGCTCCGATGTACCGTTTCTCATGAGAGGCGGCACCGCTCGCGGCAAAGGACGCGGCGAAGAATTAAGCTATTTACCGACCGGTAAACCGCATTGGTTACTCGTAGTAAAGCCGGAATTATCTATATCCACCACAGCCGCTTACAGCCGTTTTAACAATGAGTCCCAATTCGACAGTACCACTATCGATGAAGTTGAAAAAGCGATTCACACCGGCGACATCAAAGAGGCTATGAAAGTAAGTGGCAATACCTTTGAAGAACTGATATTCCCGCTTCATCCGGAACTTCAAAGTTGCAAGAAGTTTTTCACCGACCGCGGCTATACCACCATCATGACCGGTAGCGGTCCAACCATGGTCGTTTACCTCGATGCAGCTCGAGAAGCATTGACGTTGCAAGAAGAAATCAAAGCAGCCGGCCACAATTGGCTTTCCTTAATTACTAAAACCCACGGCAAGGAGGCTTTAGCCTAATGAACAAAGATCTAGGACGTTTACAACCAATCGTATTAAACTCTTACAAACCGCTTCGTGAAGTTGTATGTGAAACCTTGCGCCAAGCTATTCGCGACGGCGTTTTCAAACCGGGCGAACGATTAATGGAAGTGCCATTAGCCGAAGAATTAGGCGTTAGCCGCACACCGGTGCGCGAAGCTATCCGCAAATTGGAACTGGAAGGCTTTGTTGTTATGATTCCTCATCGCGGCACTTATGTGGCCGATATTTCGTTGAAAGATGTAACCCAAGTATTCGAGATTCGTTCTGCACTCGAAGAATTGGCTGCTCAATTAGCTGCTGAACGCATCACGCCGGATGAAATCGAATTTTTAGAACGCATGTTGGTAGAAATCGGCACCTTTATGGAAGAAAAAAATATGGACAAAGTGGTCGAAGCGGATGTTAACTTCCATGAAGTATTGTATAAAGCTTCACGCAACGAACGTTTAGTGGAAATTATCCATAATTTGCGCGAACAAACCTTACGTTTCCGTACCATGTCCATGAATCAGCCAGGACGTTTGGTTAAAACTTGGGAAGAGCATCGCTTGCTCGTGGAAGCCATTGCTGAACGCAATCCGGCCCAAGCTCGCGAAATTGCCCGTCTCCACATGGAACATTCCGAACAAGCCCTCTTAAAAGGTATGAACATCGATAAGCAATAATTTTTGACATATCGTGTATTCATGATGTTATATGTTGTATGCAATATGTAAAGGAATATACAGACAAACAAAGGACAATCAGAATTTTCTGTTCACAAAGGTCATATACTTACACATTTTGTTCGTTACAAATGCGCGTAAAATCAAAAACAATTAATATGCGATAACAACCAATTATACCCGTTTATTATATTAATTATGCAATTTATTTATAATTAATTTTTAACCTTCCATTCAGAGTCAGCATATAATAAGAGCTTACCTTTTATCAACCAAATACTATAATTAAAAACCTCCTTTTATAGGAGGTTTTTTACATTTCGTGTATTTTCGTTCAAATTCAAACGATTCGATAAAGGAATTCACATTGTATTGTCGAATTCTTTTAAGTAATAACATACTGTTTAATCAATAGACAGCGTGTTGTTTTACAAAAGAAAAAAGAGAGTTTTAATTACTCGGAATTCATCGCAAAACATCAGTCCGATTTGTTTTGTGACACTTATTTTATGAGTAATTCGTCCTTATTTTCCTTTTTATTATTTTTATTGTTTTTTCTTTATTAAATTTATTGTCCGGGTTTATTATTAATCAAAATAAACTCTATCCAAAAGGAGATGATGAATCATGGCTACACAGACAACCCCCGCGGCAACGCCGCCAACTGCAGGTTATCCAAAGAGCAAATTAATCGGACTTATTCTTAGTTTTGCAGTATTGATCGGTATTTTATGTTTACCGACGCCAAGTGATTTATCGACGGCCGGTCACCGAATGATAGGCATCTTGTTCTTCGCCATCGTTCTCTGGATCAGCAGTGCCGTATCGTATCCGGTAAGTGCTACGATGTTGACTGCACTCACCGCCGTTTTATTGGGTACAGCACCTAATATCGATGCACCGACCAAGATTCTTGGCACCAGTAATGCATTAAAAATTGCCATTTCCGGTTATTCCACACCGGCTTGGGCCTTAGTTGCGGCCGCCATGTTTATTTCCGTGGCCATGACTAAAACAGGGCTCGATCGCCGCATTGCGTTAAACGTATTATCACGTATCGGTACTAAAACCAGCCGTATTTATATCGGCGTTATTTTCACCGGTTTTATCTTATCGTTCTTCGTACCGAGCGCTACTGCACGTTTAGCCTGCTTAATTCCGATTATTCTCGGTATTTTAGACAGCTTAGGCATTAATCGCCAAAGTAAACTGGCTGCCCTCCTCGTTATCGGGGCCACCCAGGCGGATACACTTTGGAATATCATGGTACAAACAGCAGCTGCCCAAAACTTGGTTGCCGTAGGCTTCATTTCCACGCAACTCAACACTTCAGTATCTTGGATTGATTGGTTACTCGCTGCTGCCCCTTACTCCTTGGTGATGGTTGTAATTTACTACTTCTTATCCATGTGGCTCTTAAAACCGGACGAACATGACTTAGAAGGTTCTCAAAAAGAATTACAGCAACATCTCCAAAACTTGGGACCTATGACTTTTAACGAAAAGAAATTACTCGTTCTTTCCGTTATCTTGCTCGGTTTCTGGGCTACCGGCGGTCACTTGCACAAATACGATACAACGACTACTACTGTTGTTGCTATCGCCTTGTTCTTAATGCCGGGTATCGGTATTATCGACTGGAAATACGCACAAAGCCGTATTGACTGGGGTTCCATCGTTATGTTCGGCGCCGGCATCAGCCTTGGTACCGCACTTTTAAAAACCAAAGCCGCTACTTGGCTCGCCAATGCGTTTATTCACATGTTCGCCCTCGAAACATTGACCATATTCGCTCTCTTAGCAACGATTACCCTCTTCTTGATTATGATCCACTTAGGTTTCGCTTCGGCCACCGCGTTATCTTCGGCCATGATTCCGATCGTAATCTCTATCGTAACAGCTGTTAATATGCCGGGTATCAACCCTATAGGTCTTACGGTAATCGCTCAATTCTCCATCTGCTTCGGTTTCATCTTACCGGTTAACTCCCCTCAGGGCATGGTTTCTTACAGTTCCGGTACCTTCGAAGTAAAAACGTTCATGAAAACAGGTATTCCGATCACTATCATCGGCTACATCATGTTACTCGTTTACGCAGCCACTTATTGGCATTGGATTGGGTTCGTATAAACCACAAGCTCATTTAATTCCATAACAAACAACAAAACCCCGTTCCGAGATTTCGGAACGGGGTTTTTAGCATCCGGAATTTATTTATGTTCCCATTTAAGGTCTTTATATTCGGCATCAGTAACCGGTTCCATCCAAGTAACCGATACACCTTCTTTATGCACCGTCATAGCTAAATGGGAGAAGTAGCTGTCTGCTGTAGCTCCATGCCAGTGTTTGATTTCAGGCGCAATGTACACCACATCACCGGTTGCCAATGCTTGAGCCGGTTTACCGGCTTCTTGATACCAACCTTTACCGCCGACTACCACGAGAATCTGACCGGCACCATGATGAACATGCCAATCATTACGACTGGTTGGTTCAAATGTTACATTATGAATGCCCACTTCTTCGTTATTTAACGGAGCCAACCAACTTTTACCGCTAAAATATTGCGCATAGTCTTTATTAAACTCGCCTACCGGAAATGCAGAAATACTATTTAAGTCTTTCACATCTGCCTGTTTATCAACTGCTACTGTCTGTACTTCTTTATTTGTTAATTCTTGTATATTATTTGCCATTACGCTCATTCCTCCTACTTGTAAACTCATACAAAGCAGTCCCAAAACTGCCATCTTACGTATTTGCTTCATACGACTCATATACTTTATACGATTCTAATATTTTACCCCTCTCTCGACAATTTTTCTCGCTTAATTACCTAAATTAAAAGATTCAGACCACTGTTTTAATTCATCATTTGATGTATGCACCGAAAAACGATGCCCTTCTTTTAATACGGCACCAACGCAAGATGGGCTCAAAGCTTCATTAGTTTTACCCATGGCACTGCCGCCGGACGTAGCAAACGGAATAACCACCACATCGGTTAAATCAAAACTTTCTAAGAATGTGTTAATAATCGACGGTACACGATACCACCAGATTGGAAAACCTACATATAAAACAGAATATTTCATATCAGGCAACGGTTTTTGAATAGCCGGACGAGATGACATATCCGCCATTTCTACCGAAGAACGACTTTGTTTATTCGTCCAATCCAAATCCGCTGTCTTATAGGCAACTTCCGGCTTAATTTCATATAGATCCGCACCAATCGCCTCTGCTAAATTTTGTGCTACCAGTTTAGTCGTACCGGTAACACTAAAATAAGCAACCAATGATTTACTCATAGTAAAACATCTCCTTTATATACTATTACTTAATACGCTACATTCGGCACACGCGCTTCTTTAATCCTTTTCTCAAACATTTTTCGCGAACTGTTTTCTGACCCTCTTTTCTCAAACCCTTTCTTGAGCTGTCTTCATTGTATCGTATTCTTAACTTTATGACTAACAGTTATTAGTTCTTATTTACCATCGTTTTTAGGAATAGTAAAATAAGGATATACTTTTCTTTTTCTGAAAAAAAACACGAAAAGAGCCTCTCATGATAGAAACACGTTTGCTCGTCTATTTCTTAACTATCGCTCAGGAAGAAACTATCAGTAAAGCCGCCGAAACATTACATATTACGCAATCTACCTTGTCTAAACAGATGAAGGATTTAGAAGACCAATTGGGCAAAACGCTCTTTATCCGCGGTAAACGTAAAATAACCCTCACCGAAGAAGGACGTTATCTGCAACAACGGGCCCGTGAAATCGTAGATCTAGTGAGTGCTACCGAAGGGGCTCTAAAAAAAGATGCAGAACTTTTAAACGGCAATATTTACTTCGGTTGCGGAGAAACTCACCACATGAGTGATATCACTCAATGTTTCAAAAACTTGCAACAAATATATCCACAAATTCATCTACACTTATATTCAGGCGATCACACCGTTGTTATGGACAGGCTCGATAAGGGCTTATTAGATATAGGCCTCGTGGTAGAGCCTAATTTCCGTGAAGGCTATGATTACTATTACATCGGCCGCAGCGATAAAAGCGTACTTCTTATGCGTCAAGACGACTCGTTGGCCCAAAAGACCGAACTCCAAAAAGAGGAACTTAAAAAGTTGCCGTTAATTTTATCCCGTCAAGGCTTTGCCAGTCCTACCGACTACGAACTGTTCGGCACCAGCCGTTCCAATTTGAACATCATGGCCACCTATAATTTAATCAACAATATGCTGTTTTTGGTCGAACAAGGCTTAGGCTACGCGGTTACCTTGAGCTGCCTTTTACCACCGCATCATCCTACCCTTACCTATCGCCCTATCGTGCCTACCTTAGAGAATAAATGGTACCTAGTGACTCACTCGCATCGACTATTCTCACCAACGGCAACAAGGTTTCTTGAAGAATTGAAAAATTTCTTCAGTGCGGAATAAATAAAAGAACTCCCAGTCCAAACGGACTAGGAGTTCTTTTTACACTTACTACAAGGTCTCCAATTAAAACCTAAGTTTATAGAACGAAACCTATAGTAAATGATTATTATTCAATTATTATTTGCTAGCCAACTGGTTCAAGATTTCTTGAATCTGTGCACGCAATTCTTGGTTTTCCTGTTCCTGTTTAGCCACACGGTTATTCAAGTTTTCAATCGTAGAATCCTGGTTGGAAACAACTTCGGCTAATGCAGACTTGGAGTAATTGGAGTACTCATTGCTGCTACCGAATTTAATGCTTACGCCGGCGTTGAACATGTTTTCACCGCCCCCCATGCTGGTACCAACGGAGAACATCAAGTCATTAGTCGGACGGTAGAACGCACCCAAGGCTACTGCATTAGCTCCTTTGTAATTACCATAACCGGCTGCGAAGTCCCATTTTGCACTTGGATCGAAGTCCTGTGGGTGTAAAGCTGCTAAAGCGGCTGCACCGGCACCTACACGATCAAGACGATTGTCCAATTTGCTTACTTGATTGCTCAAGTTGGATACACCACCGTTGAGGTTAGTGATGCTATCATTGATGGAACTAATGCTTTCGCTGTTAGCTTGAACCTGATTATCCAAAGCTGTAATTTTCTGAGCTGCTGTGTTGTCTTTTTTGATGAAAGCGCCATCAGCAGATACGCGAGTTTCGTTTTTGAGCTGACCTACATTAACCGCATCAGTTGTGTTTACGCCTTCAGCAACGTTTTGAATCACATTGCCACCCATATTAATATTGTTACTCTGAATTACAACCGCATCTTTACCAGCACTATCTTTACCCGTTAAACCATCGGCAAGAACTGTATTCCCTGTGCTTACACTGTTCAAGTCTTTCAAATCTTTGTTCAAAGCTACTTCCAACTTAGGTGTTTTAGTGATAGTTGTAGTTCCGTCTTCATTTTTGGTTTCATTCGTTACCACGCTTGCAGTCGTTGTGATATTATCGGCACCGACTACACTGAACTCGCTACCAGGAGTAACAGCTGTCTTATTACCTTCATTATCAACAATACCAATTGGTTTAGTTTCAACACCAATTATTACCTGGTCACCGGATTTGGGATAACCTTCTTCAGGCGTTGTTGGAGTTGTTGTGCCTGTATCTCCAGAAGCACTTTCACCAGGAGTAGTTTCTGTATCAGCAGATGGTGTTGTCGTTGTAGAATTTGGATCATATGGAGGCGGTGTTACAGTTACCACGTCAGTTGGCGTATCGGATCCCACAACATTTAAACCAATTGTAAATTTATTATCAACACGATTTACAGTAATCCCCTCAGCCGCTTCAATAGTGATATCTTTAAGAGCTGCTTTCAACTAAGCTACGTTGACTGCATCAGTATCTGCGCGACCACCGGCTACATTAATAATACGTCGAGTATTAGCTTTGTATTCTCGAATTTTTCCGGTTTTAGTATCTGTTACTGTATAGTAAATATTACCTACAGATACCACTCCTTGCTCTGCGCTAAACCGTTCATTAGAATATTCTGCTGGCATATCAAAAGTTGAATCAATAAGAGCCGCAGAGTTATTACCGATGGCTACGGAATTGCTAAGTACAGAACGTGCATTTGAACCTAGTGCAACAGAATTATCTACACCTTGCAAACGAGTTATATTACCCAAGGCGATATTATTAGATCCACCAACACGCGAGAAATAACCGATAGCTGTTGATTCTTCCCCGTAAGATTCTGCATAGTGACCAATTGCTAATGCATTATCGGAAAAAGTACGAGCCTGTTGCCCCATAGCTACAGAGTAATGACCTTGAGCAATAGCAGAAAGACCTACTGCAATTGTATTGGAATCGTGAGCTTCAGAAACACCACCGATAGCTAAAGTTTAGAAACCAAAGGATTTTGCCCCCATACTGCGAGCACTGTTCCCATTACCGCTAAACGTTTACCTACACTTAATCTTTTTTCATTTGTTTTCTCCTTACTCACTCGAATAATAACTTCACACTAATTTCCCAATAAATAAAAACATATAATCAAAAATATTATGAATTATAGACTAATTTTCAGTCATAACTTCATCATAAATTTTAAATTTATAAATCGAATTATTTCATTTCACTGCATTTTCAGAATAACATATTAATCCTATCTTAACAATAGGCAAATCATTTCATAATTGCATAAATTTCATGCTAATTCATGAATTTTTAATCAACTTTTTGAAATCAACATTAACATTATCAGTTAGCCATTTATCGTCATATCTAAATCTGTGCATATATAATCAGCGATTTTCAATACCATCTTTTTTAGTTTTTCTCAATTAATTTTTGTCATTTAGAAAAAAACTTTATAATGTTTATACACGTTTTTACCCGAATTGTTAAACAAATAAAAAAAGCCATGACATGGCTCGAAAATACACATTTTTCGTGCATATTTTCAAACCAACTGTCATGACTTTTCACTTAGTTTTTTAACACTATTCAGTTGTCCTTATACAGAGGACTTCGCAGAAAATTTTCTTCACATTATGAGATTTTATAGTCCGGAAATCCTCTATAATTAAAAACTATTAACATAATATAGTGAGATTATTTTTGAACCAACTGTTGTACTAAAGCTTCCAATTTAGCAATGCGATCGTTCTGAGCATTTAATTCAGCCTGCTGATTTTGGATTTGAGTAGCTTGTGCCTGATTAGCCGATGTCAATTGATTAATCCTCTGTTGTGCTTCCTTACCAGCCAACTGCTGATTTGTTGCAGCTTCTTTTTGTGAAGAAGTACCAAACTTCCATGTCACACCAGCATTAGCCATTACTTTAGAATCGTCGTTACCATAAGCAAGACCCGCATTAAACATAGTCGAATCATTTACATAATGAGCAACACCCAATGCCATAGCATTATGACCACGATAAGTTCCCAGGGCCGCCATAATCTGAGTCGGTTCAGCTGGATCATATTGAATTGGTTTCAAACCACTCAAGGCTGCACTTAATGCACCAACATTTTTAACTTCATTTTGAACTTCGCCGACTTTATTAGACACCGCATTTAATTGACGCATATTAACTGCATCTGTATCGTTAACACCATCAGCTACATTAGTTAATCTACGTTCATTACCAACAGAACCAATAGATACGGTATTCGCTTCGGATGCTACCGAATTAGCACCTAAAGCTACCGAATTTTCAGCAGTTGCTTGAGAGTTAGCACCAATAGCTGTTGCATTATCTGCAGTTGCTGCTGCATTTGTACCATATGCCGATGTATAATCACCAATAGCTTGTGAATTTTTACCGGTTGCTAAAGCACCTTCACCATTAATTGTACCGCCGGCAATACCGCCCTGATTTAATGTATCTAAAATACTATTAGCAGTAGAAGCCGCACTTGTTGCCGTAGAAGCTGCATCAACTGCTATTTGAGCACTGCTATCAGCCGCTGTCGCACTCGATGCCGCACTGGATGCACTACTATCGGCTGCTGTTGCACTAGATTCCGCATTACTTGCACTACTATCGGCGGCAATTGCACTTGATGATGCACTGGATGCACTACTATCGGCAGCCGTTGCACTCGATAATGCACTGGATGCACTACTATCGGCTGCTGTTGCACTGGAGGCTGCACTGAATGCACTGCTATCAGCCGCTGTTGCACTTGATGATGCACTGGATGCACTACTATCGGCAGCTGTTGCACTCGATGATGCATTAGTTGCACTACTATCAGCAGCTGTTGCACTAGATGCAGAGCTTTCAGCACTGCTTGCAGAAGATGCCGCTGATGATGCAGCTTGATCTAATTTTTCTTGTGATTCAGTACTTAACCCGATTGTCAATACTTGTTTTTTTGAATCCGTCATTGCCTTTCCGGTACCAACACCATCTTCAGCATTAGTATCATATGTAGTTAACGTAGTGGTAATCCCGTTAATACCACGTAATAATAAACGATATGAACTTACATTACCGGTATCAAACCCTACGGAGTTTTTCCCATCCATAAACCCCTTATCAGCCGTAATATAGCTGGCATATACGGAGTGTTGCATTAATACCATACTGCTCAACAACAAGGTTGCCATTACTTTGCGGGATGCTCGAGTTGCACCACTTTGATGAGATTTTGCAAATTCTGATGCGACAACATAGCATCCTTTTGTTTTACTCCAAACAATTTTAAAAACTTTATTCATTCAGTACGCCTCCAAACTACTTTATTATTATAAATTTAAAATATAAATTAAGACGTTTTCCATCATTAATTTTACAAACTCAAAATAAGATTTTCACATTAAAATTATATGTTTATATCTAAATAATTGGATTTCTTTTTTATATAAACATATTATATAATTCATTCAGCAATCATGTCAACCAGCCAAAAACCTCTTGTTTATTAGATTTTAACATATTGAATAATTTCATTTCATAACCTTTTTTATCACTGCAAATCAACAACACAGATAAAATCTAAACTCTTAAAGTATTATTTTATTTTCATCAAATAATAAATTCTATTAATGCTAAAAATGAAATAACACGAATCGTTTACTAATCGATTAATTAATTTTTTCATGAACTTTCTTCATTTTTCTCATTCATATTTTTTCATAATGTACACTTGTAAAAAACACCATTTAATTGATTATTTCTGCTATAAATCATTTTTTATCTTCATACACAAAACCGTGTGATACAAAGAGTCTTATCTCTCTATATCACACGTTTTGTTTACTTGCACTTTATTCAATTGTAACTACATCGCCAACAAAATTTTCTGTAATTTGACAATACGTTGTAATTCACTACTAAACAATCCAATTAACGTTGAACCAACTGCTGAACTAAAGCTTCGAGTTTAGCGATGCGATCGTTCTGAGCATCAATCTGGCTCTGTTTAGTTGCCAATTCTTCATCGAATTTAGCTTGTTGTGTTTTATTCTGAGCTTCTAAAGCTTGAACCTTACTTTGAACTGCTGCTACAGAGCTACCAGGTTTAGTTGTTTCACCGGAACCGATACGGAATGTAGCACCCATATTAGCCATAGCTTTACCGCCTTGACCATAGGAGAGACCTACGGTGTATTGCTGATCGCTGTTCGGAGCATACGCATAACCTACTGCCATAGCTTGTTTGCCTTTATAAGTACCAACACCAGCCATAATCTGTCCGCGTTCGCCTTCAGCGTATGGAAGTGGATTCAATGCTGCTAAGGAAGCTGTCATTGCATCGCCTTCAGCGGATTCGTTACGTACGCTTTGAATTTCAGAGGATAAGCCTTGGATTGCTTGACCTTGAGCATTTACTACTTCACCGATTACACCGATTGCAGCTGTATTGTTGTCAACCTGTGTTTTAATAGGATACAACTGAGCGCCGGTAATTGCTTGATGCAAATCTTCGGAGATTGTACCTTGAGCTACATTATCCAAAGTGATTAAGCCTGTTTCGCTGTTATGTGTTGCCAAAGTTGTGCCACCAAGAACGAGGGTATCATTTGTTAAAGCGGAATCCTGAACTGTTAAGGCATCATTAGTTAAGGAAGTTGTACCACCTACATAAACCCCATCAGTAGTCATAGATGTTTCACCAATTGTCAAAGAAGAGGCAATATGAACATCATCAGCTAAATCCAAGACACCTTTATCAGTAATCTTGAATTCATCACTGGTATCCAAATATTCATCATACTGATTTTCTTCCCCCTCAATAGCATCTCGCCAATCATAACCGGCCGAACGAGCGGCGCTTCTTGCCATCATCTTAGATGATTCATCTTTACTTGTCTTAGCATTATCTTTGGACGCCATCCTACATGTCGGGTTAACATCTTCTGTGCATCTTCAGTCAAGCCAACTGTAAATGTTTTTACACCGGCATCATTTACATCTGTATCAACTACAACTGCATTATCACCAACAGCACTAACCAAACCTCTAACATTCGCTTTACCTGTATCCGACAAATTATCCATATTCTTGGTAGCTGCGTTATTAATTTTGTCTTTTACGCCATCAGCTAAATCAATATTAACTTTATTGCCCGAAACAGATGTAACGATTGATTTATCACCTTTTTGATCTGTTGCTCCAACAATATCGAGGCGATTCTGTTTTTTAGTAAGTTTAACGCCTTCATCATGACTATTAGTGTCAGTACCTACCGTGATGCCCTGTAAAGCACTGCCGGCAGTTTTTTCAACTTCAGTTATGCGACCATCAAAACCTTTAACAGTCTTATCCAATTTATCTACCTTAGTATCAAGGTTGCCAACTTTAGTATCTAAATTACCTACCTTAGTATCCAAGTTGCCCACTTTAGTGCCGAGGTCTTTAACGTCTTGACCTAAACCGTCAACTTTAGTACCTAAGTCTTTACGGCCTTTATCAAGGCCATCAACTCTACCACTCAAGTCATTAACTTTAGTGTCTACTTTATCCAACTGGCCTTTATTCACAGCGTCGCCAGCTTTTACACCATCAGCAATGTTATAAATTACTTTATTGCCTGCATCGATGCCGTCTTTAGTTACAGAAGGGCCACCGGTAATGGATAAGCCGCTGCCGTTTACTGCTACATCACCAACTGTGAGGCCACTACCGCTTACCTTAGTATCGCCAACAGCAAGACCGCTGTCGCTTACTTTAGTATTGCCTACAGCTAAACCGTCGCCAGTCAATGTGCTGGATCCTACGCTTACACCATTGTTATCTACCGTTGTGTTGCCTGCTTTTACGGAGCCCGTAGCACCAAGGTCGATTTGGTTATTCAAGTTAACATCGAATGTCTTAACACCGTTAACGTCGGAAGGATTTACCGTAATGTTGTTACCGCCCGTTACATTAACTGCATTCTGGCTGGTTTCTTTAATAACTTCTTTACCTTTATTGCTTAAGTTAGATAAGTCTTTATCAGCTGCGTTGTTAATCTTTTCTTTAGTAGCGGCTGTTAAGTCTACTACCAAGTTTTGACCATCAACTTTGCTTTCAACCATGCCGCCGGATTTACCGGTAACACCAAAGCCTGCCTGACCTTTATTAACCGTAATCACACCACCGTTACCGTCATTAATGGAAATAGTTGGTAATGCGGAGTTAGCTAATTCAGAGCCTTCAGTAGCAATAATTTTCACTTCTTGTAACTGGTTATAAGTTACTACATCGCCTTTTTGAGTACCGTTAGCTACGTTCGTAATCTTAGTACCGCCCATATTGATACCACCAACGTTGATGGTTGGACCGTTTTTAATTGTGAAACCACCATTGGAGATTGTAGTATCACCAAGAACGATGTTGCCCTGAGGGTTAACCGTAATACCACCTTCGGTGATTGTTGTGCCGGCTACATTAATGGAACCCGAGATGTTAAGAATTCAGCTAATTTTTCAACAGCTTCAGCTTCATCGGGACCATCAGCTTTTAACACTACTTCAGAGCCTTTAGTGGCACCCAAAGTCAATACAGTCAAAATAGATTTAGCGTCAGCTTGTTTTTCACCGGACGAAATCGTGATCTTAGACGAAAATTTAGCGGCCAATTGCGTAAAAAGCGTGGCAGGGCGCGCATGTAAACCGGATTCATTGGTAATAACTACTACTTTTTCAGTCATATCGGATACCTTCCTTCAGTTAATTTAACCAGGGATAGTAAAGTAATAACCTTCTTCCCTTATATCTTATAATAAATTTTGCCATTATAGCAATGTTTTTATAGACCTTTTTCAGCCAACACAGTTTTGGCATAAGCCACAATCTCGGTGGCCGTGCTCATAGTAAGTGCTTTTTCAGCGACTGCTTTACATTCTTCTATGGTTACAGAACGAACAATATTTTTAACCACCGGAATAGCCGAGGCACTCATGCTGAACTCATCGAGACCAAGCCCTAAAAGAATCATGGCTGCCACCGGATCACCGGCCATCTCACCACACATACCGGTAATTTGTTTAGCCTCATGGCTGGCCCAAATTGTATGTTTAATGAGACGCAATACAGCCGGATGTAACGGTTGATACAAGTGGCCGATATTTTCATTCATGCGATCCACCGCTAAGGTGTACTGGCATAAATCATTGGTGCCAATACTGAAAAAATCTACATGCGGCGTAAATAATTCAGCTGCTACGGCCACCGCCGGAATTTCAACCATAATACCAATCTGAATATCTTCATTAAAGGCAATACCTTCAGCACGAAGTTCTTCTTTAGCTGTTTCAACAACAGCATTAGCCGCTTTGATTTCTTCTACCGACGCAATCATCGGATACATAATCTGAGCCTCACCGAACGCACTGGCACGCAAAATCGCACGTATTTGTGTTTTGAAAATGTCCGTCCGGTCAAGACTGATACGAATCGCACGATAACCGAGGAACGGATTCATTTCTTTCGGCAATTGCAAGCATTTAAGTTCTTTGTCACCGCCGATATCCATAGTACGGATAATTACCGGCCGGCCACCGAGACGTCCGACCGCTTTTTTATACACTTCAAACTGCATATCTTCCGATGGCAACTCATCATTTTTCATATATAAGAATTCCGTACGGAACAGACCAATACCTTCAGCCCCTAAATGACAAGCATGAGAAGCATCTTCCGCCTTGCCTATATTACCGAACAGCAAAATCTCTTTACCGTCTTTGGTTACAGCCGGCAATGCAGCCGATTCTTTTAAAACTTGAAGGTGTTCACGATATGCTTTAGCTTCGGCGGCATATTTTTCAAAATCAGCATCACTCACATGAAGCAACACTTCACCGTCAGTCCCCTTAACAACGGCTTTTTCACCACTTTCAAACTTCGAAATATCTCCCAAGCCCATAACAGCCGGAATTTCCAAAGTACGGGCCATGATAGCCGCATGGCTGGTCGGACCGCCACTGGCCGTAACCAAACCTTTAACGATATTTTTATCTAAAGCTGCTGTATCGGATGGAGTCAAATCATCGGCAACCAAAATCACTTCGCCTGTCAAATGAGACAAACCGCACGGACTCATGCCTAACAGATTCCGCATTAAACGATCCCCGATATCCTTAATATCGGCACCACGTTCACGCATATACGGATCTTCCATAGCCAGGAACATATCCGCAAAGGTATTAATTGTCTGTTCCGTAGCAGCTGCAGCCGAGTTCAAACCATCTTTAATCAGCCCTTTAATGCTGTCGCTCAACGCCGGATCTTGTACGATTAAGCCATGAGCTTCAAAAATCGCCGCTTCATCCTTCCCCATGGTTTCACGAGCGTGATTTTCAATTGCTTTCAATTGATCGATTGTCAATTGAACCGCCGCTTCCAAAGCACTGATTTCCGCTACTGCTTCATCAGCCGTAATGACACGCTTTTCAATTACAATCGTTTCTTGTTTATAGACATAAACCGTACCGGTGCCAACGCCGCGTGCTCCGGAAATCCCTTTGAGTGTTACCTGCTCCATATCGTTCCTCCGCAATAGTTCTTTACACTTTAAAGTTCAATGTCAGTTTCAAACACTTCAGCCGCCGGCCCCGTCATAAATACGGTACCGTCATCAGCATAGCGAATGTGTAATACCCCTAAATATACTTCCACGTCTACTTCACGACCGGTAAATCCATTCTTATGAGCCATGACTACACTGCCGCAACAACCTGTACCGCAGGCGAGTGTTGCACCGGCTCCACGTTCCCATGTCCGCACTTTAATGTGGCTGTCATCCACCACTTGCACAAAATTAACATTCGTTCCTTGAGGGAATAATTCGTGTTTTTCAATCGCCGGTCCCAAGGTCAAAAGCGGCACCTTCGTTACGTCATCCACAAATACTTCCGTATGAGGCACCCCCATAAGCAAAGAGCTGACTTTATATTCGACATCATCCACCGTAATTGGGAAGTTCATAACCTCCGGTAAGTCGGCAACCATTGGAATATCCTTAGATGCAAAACTTGGTTTGCCCATATCTACCGTAACTTGCTCAACCTTGCCATTTTTGATATGCAACGTTGGTTTCATAATGCCGGCTAAAGTTTCAATGGTAAACGTTTCCTTTGCTACAAGCCCTCGTTCATACGCATATTTAGCAAAACAACGGATACCGTTACCGCACATTTCCGCTTCACTGCCGTCCGCATTAATAATACGCATGCGTGTATCGGCTACATCCGAAGCTACGACTACCATCAAACCATCAGCACCAATGCCGGTCTGACGGTGACAAAGACGTTTTGCCAAGTCCGTGTAATCAGTATTACCACCGGTAAGGTCGGTAATAACCACAAAGTCATTACCCAATCCATGCATTTTTGTAACTTTCATGCTTATGTCTCCTATATACTACATGTATTGCTATACATCTTTTATTGACTACTATTTTCTTAATATAGTTAGATTCTTCAATATAATTATATACTTTAATATTGTTATATCCTACAACCGACTTATATCGGCTGTAGATTTTCGCTTTACTATATTTTTACTATAATATTGCATTTGCCATTCTACTATATATTATCTTTTTAAAAATATTCTTAAAACCAATCTTAAATCATAAGTTAAGGAAAAATCTTCTGTTTGTGTTATATTATATCACACTTTGACTCATACGAAGTATATAAAACGCTCATAATCAATCATTAAAAATCACATTAATTCACAATAAGTCATATTAGAAAGTCTTATAGCAGAAATCATAAATTGTAAAAAGTCTATTTACAATGCCCATTTGGTATTATTAAACATACATTATAACTAATCTGAATAGTGCAGTATTCCAATTCTTTGATTTCTATGCTATACTGTCAGTATCCTAATCTGACAAACTTTTCTATAGAGTGTACACAATCACAAGAAAATCACCTGATTAGTCCCCAACTATTACGTAATATGACAAACATATTACGAGGTGTCTTGCCATTGTTTATACTCTTATCATTTTGTAAAAAAGGAGGTCCCCCAACAGTCTATCAATTTGTTTTAAATGAATGTATGTAAACTGTATAAGTTTTTAACTATATTGTTTTTGTACGACACAATTCTTTAAAAGATAGGTTTTCAACACTAAGTAATTTTTTTATCAATCGTTATTATTTTAATTTGTAGATATAAGTGATTTAGGATTTTATTTCATAATATACGCCTAAAGCCTTATATATACGCTAAACCGAATAAATTACTTAGCATATTCGTTACTTTAAGTAAGTTACCCTCTGCGTTTAAGCGTGAAAGGATGATTGCACCAATGTTGACAACATTTTTAGCATTACTGCCAATCTTATGGTTAATCGTCGCATTAGCCATTCTTAAAATGCCGGCTTGGAAAGCATGCGGTATCGCCGCTATCGGCTCTTTTATTCTTGCTGTTACTTACTTCGAAAAAGCCGCCGGAATCATGTTCTCCGGTGCCTTAGAAGGTATAGCCCTTGCCGTATGGCCTATTTTACTTGTTATTACAGCTGCTATTTTCACTTACAACTTAGTGGTTCATACAAAAGCTATGGAAACCATTAAAATGATGTTATCTTCTGTTACCTCCGATATGCGTATCTTAGCCTTGTTATTGGCTTGGGGCTTCGGCGCATTCATGGAAGGTATGGCCGGTTTCGGTACTGCCGTAGCTATTCCGGCTGCTATGATGGTTGCCGTAGGTTTTGACCCGCTCAAATCCATCTTGGCTTGTCTCGTAGCAAACTCCGTACCGACTACATTCGGTTCCATCGCGATTCCGACAACTACGTTGGCGTCCTTAACAAACCTTGATCCGGTTCACCTCGGTACCTTCATTTCTTCGCAATTATTCATTCTTAACGTAATTGCTCCATTCTTCGTTGTTGGTATCATCGGTGGCGGTTTCAAAGCATTAAAAGGTGTTTTCATCATTACTTTATTATCCGGTTTAGCATTAGCAATTCCTGAATTAATCATCAATGCGGCTGCCGGGCCTGAATTATCCGTAATGGTTTCTTCCGTTATCATCATGGGCGTTATCATCTTAGGTGCTAAATTCTTGCCTACTAACGATCCTGAATACAAAGTTGAATCTACAGCAACAACTACTGTAAGTGCTAAAGAAGGTTTCGTTGCTGCTTTACCTTTCATCTTAATCGTAATTCTCTTAATTTTAACTTCCAAATTGGTACCTGCTATCAACGGCCCGCTTTCCACCATTAAAACGGCTGTGCCTATTTACCAAGGTCCCGGTGCTAAACCTTACACCTTTATGTGGGTAGCTACCCCTGGTATCATGATCTTCATCGCAGCTTTCATCGGCGGTTCCGTTCAGAAATCCAGCTTTGGTGAAATGTTCGGCGTATTGAGTAAAACATTCGCTAACTTGAAATTTACGTACTTAACCATCATCTCCGTAGTAGTTACGGCTAAATTGATGACATACTCCGGTATGACGACAGATATTGCGAAAGCCTTAGTGGCAGCTACAGGCTCCTTATATCCTGCCTTCGCACCGCTCGTTGGTGCTCTCGGTGCCTTCTTAACAGGTTCCGGTACAAACGCCAACGTACTCTTCGGGCCGTTACAATTGGCAGCTGCTCATGACTTGGCTCCTGAATACAAAGACTTACCACTTTGGTTGGCCGCTATCAACTCCGGTGCAGCCGGTATTGGTAAAATGTTCTCCCCTCAGAGTATGGCCATCGCTATCGGTGCCGTCGCGCCTGCGTTAGACGCTTACATTGAAAGCAACAAAGTGGACGATGCTAAAGCAAATCAGTTGCGCGAAAGCATTAAAGCCAATGTTATCATGGTGTCCGTATTAAAATACTTCATCATCTTCATCGTGGCTAATGGCGTTGTCTCCTACTTCGGTCATAACTTCATTGAACACATTCAGGCTTTCTTGTTGTAATTAGCAACTAAGTCATAACTAAAATAAAGCCCTTGCTTCAAGGATTCGTTTCGGATTCCGGAGCAAGGGCTTTTTGTATATATTTTATGTATTTCTTATTCTACTTTTTCCCAACAGTTTTCTTTGCCGAAATTCGCAATGTCTTTAAATACGCCTTTTGTTCCGGTTTTGATTCTTTTAATAACTTCTTAGCCAACTGCCGAAGTTTAGGAATTCGTATACCGATAACCGTATCCTGGGGTACTGCCGGGTTAACCTTTCCCGTATATTCTTTATATTCCAAATCCTGCAGTGCCAAAAGTTCCTTCGTTATATCTATTGCCATTGCTCCCCCTCCTTTAGGCTCAATCTTGCCTATATATCTTACTATTAAAGAACTAGATATTCGTTTATAATTTCTCTGTCTTCAAAAGAGTCTCTAAATCTTCCGCATCAATCACGCGTATTCCCGTTTCACGTAAACGTTTAGCAAAAACACCTTCACCGGGAATTAAAGTCTTTGTAAAGGTACCATCATAGATCTCTTTGGACCCGCAAGATGGGCTGCGAGATTGAAGTATGGCCAACGACACTTGCTTTTCTTTAGCTATAGCTAACGCTTTCTCTGCGCCAAGGCGGAATTCCTTATCTACTGATACGCCGTTCTTATTGGTAACTTTACCATTAACGATCTCCGCCGGAATGCGAGGCGTTGAAAGGCCACCCAACACTTCAGGACAGACGGAGATGACTTCAAACTCAGCATCACAATCCTTTTGCTTAGCTATATAATCGGCCAGAGCTTGATTGAAATTATTACCGCCATTGTATTTACAGTTTTTTCCCAGTAGGCAGGCACTAACCAGAATTCGTTTAGGCATAATAAACTCCTTACTTATCCTCGTCTTCCAGATAAATTCATCTCTCAAGATACTTAACCGGCACTTCTTTAGTTAGCCACACATTATTTACGGACAGATAAAAGATATAACCATCACGGCTCATTTCACCGCTTTTTACTTTGTAAATGACCAGCTTACCATGACGTTTGCCGACTCTTATAGCTGTTTCTTCATCTCCCGATAAATGCACATGCAAACGATTCATTGGCAATAAACCCTTTTCATCAATGGCTACAACGGACTTTTCACCGGTACCGTGATATAAGATTTCCGGTGGTACAGCTTCTTGTAACTCTACATCTACTTCAATCGAATGCCCTTGATTGGCACGAATCTTGGTATGTGTTTTATCAAACGAAAAGCGTTGCTTGTTATTAGTCCGTACTATTTCTTCGAGAGTTGCCATATCTATATCATATCGTGGTTGCATCTTAGTGAGCAACTCTTCAACGTTTCCCCAGCCGTGCTCATCAAGCGTAAGGCCTATCTCTTCCGGTTTGTGCCGTAGAACCAAGCTTATAAGCTTACTGATACGCATTAAGTTTAGCGGTTGAGAGTTATTATGATTATAAGGCATTGAATTCACCTCTTTCAAAAATAACACTCTAATTATTAAACATTTTCAGGCTCTTTCATTCAAAGCTATTGAAACTCAATATCTTCTTTAAGCTTTTGATAAATATCAATTCTATGTTCAATATCAATGCTATTAACTAACCACCCATTTAAAGTACAACTCTTAATGAACTCATCAATTCTATTAACTCCATTAATTTCTTTTAATGTAACCACAACCCCAAACCTTACACCCACACCGTCCTTGGGATTCAGGCGATTATTAGTTTTCACTTCCATTCCCCAATTCTTATTTTCATACGATTTTTTGGCTACTAATTTTTTAGTTGCCCTTTCAGCAATATATTTTACATTATCCCATTTTCTAAATAGCTTTCGAGCATCTCCTTCAAGAAGATAAAATTGTTCACCATCCAATACGTCATCCAAATTTTGCTTATCACCCTGAATATCCTTAACTTTATCACTTGGACCGAGTCTTCCAAAATGAAGATTTAGTTCTGTATTAGTATAATCAACACCTTGAGTTCTATCACACATCGGGAAATAACACATTGTTGCCCTCGCAATATAAGGGTATTTATCATTTTTCATAGGCACAGGGAAAAAATAGTTATAAGTGTTCCATTTCTCACTTATATCTGAGACAACAAACTTAATTTCATCTTCGGGCGTTTGAACAATGTCATTGATTTTAATGGGAACAATCCCGTGTCCATACAATGAAATTGTTTCAGGACTAGGTTTCTCAGACCAACCACGAGCTGCATCTATAAGCATAGCTTTTGCTACTTCTCGATTTAAACCCAACACATTTATCAAATAAGATAGCTTACGTGCAATCCAAGGGGCCGCATAGGAAGTTCCAGCCACATTTGCTTCTCCTAATGGTTCACAAACATTAATATATTGTTCCTCACTGCCACCATAATAACTAACATCCGGCTTAGCAAAAAAAGACAATACTAAACCTCTCCGTGAATACTGAGTTGATAGCCCTTTTTTTGTAACAGCATTAACAACCATACTATTCACGGAGTCCGCGGGCGAGCCAATCTTAACAATTTCGGCACTAACTTTATTTGTTCCGGCAATTACAAAAATCACATCATTTTCAAATTGAATCTGATCTAGAGCTGCAGCTTCAGCAGAAATAAAATTATCATTAATCTCTTGATTACTACCTAAAGAGATATTCCAAACTTTAATATCTAAGTTTTCTAATACAATACTTTTTATTTGTTTAATAATGGAAAACGAAGAAAATTCTGCCCCTACAGCAACGCCAAAATGACGCACTCTGAATCTGCCACAGCCATCATCTAACCACGGATTAAGTCTTGGTCCATCAACAATAATAGATGATACTGCTGTACCATGGCGATAATCATCTGAGGTTTTTGGTATATCATCGGAGACCATTTCATGGTAATCTACCCATTCATTAAAATATACGTGCTCGTCAAATAAGGTATCTATTACGCCAACTACCGGCTCAGAAGCTGGTGTTGGAAGTACAACTGTATTGTTTTTATATTCACTTATAAAATCATCGGGAGATAACTTAGCTAAATCCACTGTAGCCATAGAAACTAAGTATGGAGCCTTTTCATATAATAGTTCTATTTGATTTTCGTCTAAAAATACGGTCTGATTATCTAAGATTCTCGTACTTAGTAAATTTATTCCCAACTCATGAAATAAAGCTTTAACGTCTTTTTTAACATCATAAAGTGTTATAATGCTCTGTTTTAATTCGGGCGAAGCACTTTCAATTTCAAAAGAATCAATATACGATGCATCTGCAATAATACCTTTAAAAAGCGACATACTTAAAGATAATTTATAAAATTTTTCTTTAGCCATAATAGACTTGTTGTCAAAAGTAATCTTACTTATCTCTCCTGAAAATTGTTGATGTAAAATATCACTAGCCTTTGATAGTCGTTCAATACTCTTCTCTAAATCACTAATAGCTAAAAAATACGTAATGATATGCCTATTTTTCTCAGCATTAAATTTTGCACCGACAATAGCAGCATTGGAATCTTCGCCTTTTAATAAACTACTTATGCGATTGCTTTTTGCAACAATTTTATTGTAATAAACACTAATTAAAACCCCATCAAAAATCTTTTTCTCATTTTGCCAGAATTTCTTAATTTGCTCGATTTGCTCTTGTAATTTTTTTAAATGATAGCTCGTAACTATTTTTTTACCATTCATAGCGGGGCCACTGGGACTTCCAGTTCTTGGGGCTTGAATAAATCTATTTCCCTTTAACTCTAATACATTATTCATTAAGTACTTCCTCCCTACTTAACTTTCTTGCAACAGTACTTTTTGATTCACCCGTTAGTTTTTCTATCTCCCTAATTGTAAAGCCTTCTTTGTACAGTTGATTTAAGTCTTTTTCTTCAAGATTACCAATTAAACTATTATATAAGCGTTTTAAATAATCATAACTAGCATCTACATCACTAAATGCAAGAGATGTTTTAATTATATTCTTCAGATCCCCTGGATAAGGTAACTTCTCTGCCACCTTTAATATCTTTTTAAATAATCTTATATCTTTTGAAATACCTTTAAAGTTCCTGATGAACGAAGAGAAATAATATTCAGCAACCTCAATTAAATCTTCTCGACTATATCTATTAAAATCTATCACTGCGTCAAATCTACGTATCAAAGCTTTGTCAAAATTTTTATACAAATTAGTAGTTGCTATTATAACTATCTCTTTATTTAAATCTGTTAATCTATCTAATTCTCTTAGAATTATCGACGTAACTCGCCCCATCTCTCTAATATCATTAGAGTCAACTCGATTCAGTGCAATTACATCTATTTCATCAAAAAGTATTACTGCTTTATTCGAATTAGGCATTGTATTTATCTCTCGAAACAAGCTAATAATATTTTTATTAGTTTGCCCTAATTTACTATCAATAAGGTTTTCAAAATCTACAATAAATAACTTTCTCTCAAGTAACCTTGCTATATGTTTTGCTGCTTCGGTTTTTCCACTTCCAGGAAATCCTTCAAACAAAAATTTATTTATTCCAACATTATGATTTATCGCATTTATAATTCCTTTTATATCTTCAGCGATAATTTTTGGTAAATTAAGAGATTCTAGACTCCTAACATCTATCTGCTTAAAAAAATCACTTTCATAATCACTACTTTGGGGGGTATATAAATTCGCCGTTGCTATTAATCCCATAATATATTCCGCTAATTGATAATCACCAATACTGTCAAAATATCTAGCTATAGCAATTGCTTCATTTCTAAAAGCGTTTTCGTTCTTTTCAACATGATATTTTATTAAATTTAACACATTTTGCTTTTTCATTTTTTTACCTCCTAGCTTATTATATTGTATCATATCTCGGGACAAAAATATATTTTTTGGGACTTTTTATTTTAAATCAATTGTATTAAAATAATATCAACTTTATAATGTTTAATTTTTATTAATAAATCCTTAGGAGGCATTATGAGTTCTGACAATCCATCCACTCCAATTATTGCAATTTGCTATGATTTTGACAAAACCTTAACTCCAGACGATATGCAATCACAAGGTTTTATTCAATCTGTTGGTCATGACGTTTCCCACTTTTGGCAAGAGTCAAATAAATTATCAACAGATAATAACATGGACCAAATTCTGGCTTATATGTACAAAATGATAGATGAATCACGTGGACAAATTGTATTTAACAAAAAAACATTAATGGAAGCAGCTCAAAATATAAAGTTTTTTAAAGGTGTTGAGACATGGTTTGATCGCATTACAAAGTTTGGTAAAGATAACAATATAAAAATTGAACATTATATTATTTCTTCAGGATTAAAAGAAATGATTAAAGACACCTCTATATTCAATCATTTTAAACAAGTTTATGCTAGTTCTTATCTCTTTAACGAAAAAGGTGAAGCCATTTGACCTGCTCAAGTCGTGAATTATACAAATAAAACTCAATTTTTATTCAGAATTGAAAAAAATTGTTTAGACATCAATGACCCCAATGTTAACTCATTCTTAGAGCCCCATGAATATCGAATTTCATTTAGAAATATGATATATATTGGCGATAGCGATACAGATATTCCTTGCATGAAATTAGTTAATATGAATGGCGGCCACTCTATAGGTGTTTATAATCCAGTTACTCAAGATAAATCTAAAGTTCATAAAATGTTAAATGAACATAGAATAAAATATTACGTTTCTGGTGATTATTCCGAAGATAAACCGCTCGAACTATTAGTAAAAGATATCATTCATCGTACTGCAGCAAATGAAATTTTAGAACAGAAATATTTAGACTGCCTAAATGAAACAAATACAATTTTAGAAAATCAGAGTAAGGAAGAGCAGCAAAAAATAGATCTAATCGATAAATTAGAAGCAAGCAATAGCTTTCGAACTACTCATCAATTAATTGAGCAATTAACTTCTATACATTCTTGGAGTCTCCCAGAAAAAGAAAAACTCGTAAATATTGCTTTATCCAATAATCAAATCCGTTATATATTAACAGATGATGATGTTTATAGGTTTTATAGCTCTATTTGCAATAACATGTCATCCCAAGCCGCAAATGAGATTAAAGAAATTTTAAGTCAAAAAATTATTGAATAAATAATAGATTTAATAAAAGCCTAAATCTTAATTTCATAGCATAAAACCCTCGGTTCAAGAACCGAGGGTTTTAGTATATCCAAATTCACTATTCAGATATCAATTATAAAGTTATTATCTCTTATTCCCACTCAATAATTACCATATCATATTTGTTTCTTTAATTCTGTATTAGTATCTTTTTAGTTTCTATTTTCAGCTATTTTTATACCTATTTTTTGTGGTTTTAGAGTTTTTTAGTATCAAAACAGTATCAATCGTGATACTATACTCAGTCACAAACAACAGCATAATAACAATTCTACTGATATAAAAATAAAATAATATTCATGATTTTAAATTTGTATCTATACTATTTCAAACTTCTTTTTGAATTAGTCAAATACACATCATCAGATAGCCTTCCCTTATATATTTCATCTGCTAAATATGACAGCAACTCTTTTTGAGATTTTAAATCAGCTGGAAATACGATTTTATTTTCTTCATTTGTTTCAAATTGCAATCCTAAATTATTAGCCTCCTGAAGTATATAATCTGTCGTATTTTTTTCTAAAACCCCTGTATCTAGTATATAAGCAATTTTTTTCCTCGTCCAATTGTTACTAGCACTCACTAACGAATCTAAATCGGCAACATAAAAACAATTATTTTGGCAAAAATCCCTAATATCATCATCCGTAGCTTGCCTATAATATTTATTTAAATTAAATATTTGATTTGCCCAGTAATATGACGTGAAATATAAAGTTCCATTCTCATAATATGCATCAATACTATCAGTAATAACCACTCCTGGTTTTTGAGTAGAAATAAATGTGTCATTGCTCCAAAATAAAGTAATTCTTCCACCCAACAATAATTGTCTTTTCTGTGTTCTTTGAAAAACAATTTTCTCATTTTCACTATCATCACTTAGTGTTAAAAATATAGCTCGAATATTAAGTTCATTTCCATCATTTGCAACTAATTTATCTACTCCCAATGGATTATTTATTGCTTCTTGTATTTCATCAGATAAATCAAAGTTTTCAATTTTTAAACTTTCATCTTCATCAGGCTTATACGAGCCATCAAATATAATCGAATTTGATTTATATCTTTCTGTATCTATATTTAGAATTTCTTCAACGCCAACTAGAGTATCATTTGTTGTTTCTATTACTTTAACAGATGTTTTATCATTATCTAATGTAAATATATTGCCCACTTTATACCTCCATAACATAATATTCGAACAGCCTTACAACTCTACTTAAAGAGTTTCTGTTTCTTAATTCCTTTTTAGTAATCAACGTCATATCAACTCCTTGTTCTGTTTCAATTGAATAAATTTTATATCCTAATATCTTCAATATAGGATTATTAACAGTTTTTTGGCTCAAAATCAGCAACACTATACCAACAAAAACAAGTATCCAATTATTCACAGTAAAATCTTTTCCAAAGTAACTTTCTACAAATGGCACAAAATAAGTTATATATACAGCTAATAGCCAACTTTCTTTATCTTGGCTTATATTTAAAATATTAATTTTTTTAGTAACCATCTGTTTCTTCGCAACATTTAGTATAACAAGCTGAGCAATTACTAATGCCAAAGATATAATAATTGCTGATAAACCTATTATTATATTTTTCTCTATCCAAACTTTACTTATACCAATGGCGAAAATAAAAGGTGTCAAAATAGAGCTATTAAAAACAACATGTATAAACTTATTAAAGATATTATCACCCCCTAGTTATTTATTGCACGCTTTAACAGTTATACTGCTACCCATCATAAAATAAGCATTTGAAAGGTTCTTATTTGTACGCATTCTGTATTTTTATCGTTTTTATGCGTGCTTTTCAGGCAAAATACATCAAAAGCACTTCAAGCCTATGAATTTTAATCACTTATCATTAGATAATCTTTACTACTTTAAAATACTCTAAAGGCACTTATACATAACTATACAACCCGCTACTCATCCAACATCAACTTGCCTTTTTTAGCTTTATCTTTTAAACGCTTCATTTGTTCTTTTTCTATCTGTTGAATGCTTTTCTCTGGAACAGGCAAATCTTCCGGCATAGTGCCACCTATTTTTTCAATGGCACTTCTAACCTCTTTTCCTACTGAATAGTGAACTTTTGTTGCTGATTCTGCACCTTCAACTTTATCTTTCCTTAGCTTTTCTTCTGTCTGTGATATTCTGAACAGATTAGCAATAAGTTCAGTGCTTCCCATATAATCCAAAATCTTTTGTCTTGCGGTTAAGCCTTTTCTGTCATGTATATCTTCTACATCTAACCCACCATACAAACCCATATAGCCTGCGTTCTGAAATATCGCAAATTCTTCGTTTGTTATGACCCCCGCATCATGTGCTGTTTCTACCAAAAGCTGATTCCATTGTTTTATATCACCACGAACTACGAGCCTTCTTCTATCTTCATCAAGTTGATTAAAATGGTCTGCAATTTCCTGTCTATATGTTTGTATAGCAAAATAGGTTTGTCCAAGTGCAATCACTTCTTTTCTCGGATCGCCGTTTTGCACAATCAAATAACAAGCATATCTCGTAAGTTCATAATCTTTTATGGACTTGCTCGTAGCACCTGCTTCCACGATTTTGCTGACCTCAGCAAAATCGTATGTTATTTCATGGCCGCTGTTCTCACAGGCAATCATTGCTCTATCAATTACCTTTTGAAAGTTTCTCCACTGAGAATAATCAAGTACATCAGCAAGTTCTCTTGCACTCCAATACTCGCTTCCGTCTTTTCTGACATACTTAATATCTTCAAATTTTTTATATTCTTTTGCTTTTAAATTTGGCATACACATACCTCTCGTTATTTTCTATAATCGATAGCTTATATATCGACTACTCTTATTTATCTCTATATTTTTCAATAAGGTTCCCTTGTAAGTCTTTCCATTCTACCCATCCATTATTAGATTTACCAATAACTATCCAACCGGCACTTGATGGATTCATACATACAATATCTTCTTGTAAGATATTATCTTTTATTTTCGCATTTCTTCTAATAGACGGTATATAACCTTTTCCGGTATTGCCACAAAAACTTCCTTTTAACACCGTGAATACTCCATCTTTAACTATGGCTTTCCCATTTACTTTCCCAAACCCTTTTATGTTACGATTTAATACATACTCTCCATCTGGAACAAATCCAACCTCAGTTTTAAGTTTTATTTCTTCTGTGGATTCTTTGAATACTTCTTTTTTACTTTTATCTTTAGGATAAATTTGTTTACCGTCTAAAGAAGATAATAAGGATTTTGCAACCTCTATATCTAACGCAAATAATTCAGTTCCGACAATTCTACTTTTACTAAAGATGTCATGGATAAGTTTTTCTTTCTCATCATATCCATCCACTTCTATAGCAAACTCTCTTTTTAACCCCGTGATATTAGCATATCCATTGCTTTCTAAAAATCTCATTCTATTTTCAAATTGCTCATTTCCCGTCTTGCCAATCTTGATAAGACCGGAAACGACTGTAGTCATTAAATATATTATTCCTTTAGCCATAATTTATCTTCTTTCACCATACATGTTTACAAAGAATAAAACTAATTAATTATATTTGCCCTTTTCTTCTGCAACCAACTGGAGAGTTTTCTCGGCATGATTTGTATATGAATAAACATTTCTATCTTCATCAAAGTTATAATTATCAGTCCAAAGTTCGCACTGTGTCATAACAGTCTGAACGGCATCATCCATTCCTTCAGGCGGATATTTATGTTTTTTCAAAAGTTTTTTGATCAGCATACGCATTTTAGCTCTCGCTGATTCGCGCTTCTGCCAATCAATAGTCTTATTCTTACGTAGAGTATCGGCTAATTCTTTTGTTATTGCAATCAGCTCTTCGTTTTCATAAAAGTCCTTGATTGCCTGTGGTTTTGTTAAGGCATCGTAAAAAGCAAGTTCATCAGCAGTCAATCCTAATCTGTCTCCCTCTTGATGTGCTGCTGCAATCTGTTTTGCCAACTTTAACATTTCTTCTATAACTTCTTCATTAGTAAGCATACCGTTAAGATAAGCATTCAGAGAACGCTGCATAATCTCGCTGAACTTTTCAGATTTTACAATATTTGTTCTGCGATAAACAGAAACCTGTTCTGCAATTAATTTTTTCAATAGTTCAACTGCAAGATTTTTCTCTTTCATATTTGCAACATCTTGAAGAAATTTGGGGTCAAACAAAGAAAACTCCTCTTTGATATCTGAAAACAAATTTATTACCCCATCACTTTTAATACTCTGTTTCAAAAGTTCATTTATTCTTGCATTCATTTCCGGTAAGGAAATCTTTTTACCAACACCGGTATTGGTAAGTCTGAGAACAAGAACTCGAACAGCCTCAAAGAATGCTGCTTCAAATCTACTATCTTCATCAACTAAAGAAGAACAAAGAGAAAGAGCCTGATGAAGCATAAGAGCTTCTTTTACGAAAGAATCTTTATCATCAACTTTTTCTCTGCTGATAATAAAATTTACAGCACCACTGATAGTTTTTGCTCTCTCAAGATCTGTACCATTAATAAACTTTGTATAATCATATCCATGAAACTTATCACGGCAAACTGATAATTTCTCCAAGAATTTCGGATATGCAACCTTTCCGACATCAGTATCACCATAGTTCTTTTTATCACGAGATGTATAGTCGTTCATCGCCTGTTTCAAAGCAGTCGCAATTCCAACATAGTCAACAACAAGCCCGCCTTCTTTATCACGAAATACACGGTTTACACGAGCAATTGCTTGCATGAGATTGTGTCCGGACATAGGCTTGTATACATACATCGTAGCAAGAGAAGGAACATCAAACCCTGTTAACCACATATCAACAACAATCGCAATCTTCATAGTACTGTCGTTATCTTTGAATTTTTTTGCAAGCTCATGCTTATGATGTTTATTACCAATGATCTGTCTCCATTCTTCTGGATCATTGTTGCCGGAGGTCATAACAACACCTACTTTTTCAGTCCAATCCGGACGAAATTCTAATATTCGCTTATAAATCTTCATGGCAATAGGGCGAGAATACGCAACAATCATAGCCTTACCCGTAAGCAGATTCTCTCTATTATTTTCATAATGATCAAGAACATCAAAAACAAGGGAATTTATAGTGTTATCATTACCAAGAACCGCTTCTATCTGACCAAGCTCTCTCTTACTCTTTGCGATAACTTCCTCATCAGCATTAAGAGCCATCAAATCATATTCTGCATCAATTAATTTCAAGGTAGTTTCATCAAGATTGAGCTTAATTACACGGCTCTCATAATAAACCGGACGTGTTGCACCATCTTCAACCGCTTGCGTCATGTCGTAGATGTCAATATACTCACCAAACACTTCACGAGTGCTACGATCTTTTGATGAAATAGGTGTTCCTGTAAATCCTATATATGTGGCATTCGGAAGCGTATTACGAATGATTCTTGCTGTGCCGATAACACGCTTTGCTACTTCATCACCATCTTCATTTTTTGTAATCTTTATCTTTTCGACAAGTCCATACTGCCCTCTATGTGCTTCGTCCGCCATAACAACAATATTATTTCGTTCGGACAGTGGTTCGTCGGACTCCTCAAATTTCTGCATTGTGGTAAAGATAATACCATTTGCTTGTCTGCCGGCAAGCAAGGTTTTCAGGTTTTCACGACTTTCAGCGTGCATAGGCTCTTGCCTTAAAAAGTCTTTACACTTTGCAAACTGTCCGTAAAGTTGGTCGTCAAGGTCGTTTCTATCTGTAAGTACAACGATAGTAGGGCTATTCAATGCTTCCTGCAATAAATGAGCATAAAACACCATCGAAAGCGATTTACCACTTCCTTGTGTATGCCAGAAAACACCGCCTTTACCGTCAGTAATAGTAGCGTGCTTTGTAGATTCAATCGCTTTTCTTACCGCAAAATACTGATGATACCCGGCAAGAATTTTAAAGGTATCAATCCCCTCATTTGAAAAGCAAATAAAGTTCTTGATAATATCAAGCAGTCTTTCTTTTTGAAACATTCCCTCAAAGAAAGTATCAAACTGAGCATACTGTGTATTTTCGTAATTCCCATCCTTTGTTTTCCACTCCATAAAACGGTCTTCACCAGAAGTGATAGTACCAGCTTTAGATGTCAATTGATCGCTCATAACGCAGATAGCATTATAAATAAACATGGACGGAATTTCCTGCATATAGTTACGGAGCTGTCTATACGCTTCTGAAGCATCCGTTTCTTCACGAGAAGGAGATTTTAGTTCTACTAATACAACTGGTAAACCATTTAAGAATAAAATTATATCAGGACGTTTATTACAGTTTTCAATAAATGTCCATTGATTAGCTACAATAAAGGAGTTGTTGTCGGGATTTTTATAGTCAACAAGATAGACAATAGAGGAACGCTCTTCACCATCAACAAAATATCTGACAGGAATACCACTTTGTAGATAGTCCATAAATATGGCGTTTTTCTGCACAAGCTCACCATTTTCAAAATTTTTGAGTTTATATAGTGCTTCCTGAATAGCATCATCCGGTACTCCTCTATTCAAACGATATAAAGATTCAACTAGGACATCTTCATATAATGGACTGTAAAAATCCCTTTCAATATCAGGACCATATGCGTACTCGTAACCCAAATCATTCTGAAATAATTCAATTATTGAGTTTTCATAATCTGCTTCTACGAAAAAATTCGACACTATTTCTCACTCCTCTCCGATACTTCACTTGCTATCTTTATAATTTTATCACTGATGTACTCAGATTCATTCTTTGCATGTTCTTTATCTAATCCATTTTTCAGTAATATTTTTTGAACGCCCACCCTAAATCTACTTATTACAGACTCTTGTCTATTCCAATCGATTATTGAAACCCATTCTTCCACCAATTCCCATATTTTTTGCATATTGAAATGATATTTTTCGTTTAAATCTTTAATGACAGTATCTTTGAAACTCTCATCTTTTATTATGTTGCTACTTATTTCAATATCTGTTTTTATTATTTGTTGGTTTATATCATTAAAATCAAATTTTATAAATTCTGATAAAGCCTTTGTTTTAGCATTCTTTTTATTTTTTATATAGCTCAATTGATGCTCCAATTCAGGAAATAAAGTTGCCTCATTTATATTATAAGTATCTAATTCCTCTAATATTTCTTTCTTCTTCTCTCCAGGAATATAGAAAAACTTTCTATCAAATTCATCTCGTAAATCTTTATATCCTTTTTCTATACTGGACTCCCTGATTGACTCGGTATAAACAAAATTAAAGCATCCTGCCAATAAAAACATTCCGCATTGTCTTGATAATCTTTCATTGTTGTATGGAGGTATAACAATATAATTATTTTGAATAATATTTATAAATTCTTCGAAATGTTCTTTTGATTTCCATCTTTCTTCTAACTCTTTTGAAATTGCTTGCCGTTCTGTAAGTTTTCTCAAGATAGATTCAAGCGTATTATCATTTGATAAATCTATCTGAGATAAAGAGGATATAACTTTTATATTTATCTCATTTGTAGATACAGAATATTTTTTATTAAAAAATATTACACCGTTCGCTTCTTGTGTTTTAGTATTTTCTTCATCTTCAATTCCTTTATAACATACATCACCATATTCTTCACAAGCAAAGTATAAGGCAACTAACGGATTCGTAGTTAAATCCAACAATCTTGTGCACATTCCATAATGCTGGTATTTCGTCATGATTTCAAAATCATTATTTATAGAAATAAATTCATAGGGTGCTTTTAATAAAGGTACTTGCATCAAAGTATGTTCTACACTTAAAAAATTACCTCTAAAGATGCTTGGAATAACATCCCAAAAATCAGTTTTTTGCCCTCTGAAAAATAATTCCTCATTGCTCCCATACAAATCATCTTTTAACCTATTTACTTCACCAATAAAAGAGCTTACAGAAGTTATCTCTATTCCATAGTTTTCCATTTCATCTTTGTTAAATATTATTTCTTCCATATTTACGACTCCTTCTGTAATATAAACAATAATTTAGCGGCTTAAATATCAATGTCCGATACATCAAGTTTGCCGGACATTAACTTAGGTAAAAGAGTGTCACGAAGTGATGTCAAATGGCGTATTTCAGCTTGATTTGTCTTGATTTTTGCAAACATAGGAGCTGCTATACTGTGAAATTCAGTTATTTCTTCATCGGTAGGTACTGTGAAAGGCATACCTTTAATGATTTTTGAGTTCACAGCAGTTGCGATTGATGATGTGCTTCCCATTGTTTGATAATTAAAGCATTTCAGATAGCAATACAAATATTCATTGATTTCCTTTTTGTTGGTTTTGAAATGTGCAATGGCTTCGTTGGTAGTCATTTTGCCATCTGTTATTGCAATTCTGCCAATCGTCAATTTGAAACTAAGCAAAACGATATTGTCGGGTACGATTTTGACATTATGACGGTCAACGGCTTCTCTTGTAAGTTGTTCGGAGCTTTTGCTAATGTATAAACCACAAGTACCCATATCGGAAATAGATACCCAAGTAACATCGTTTGGATTAGTACTAAACCATTGTGGCTCTTTTCTCGGAGGAGTTTTACCAATGGAAATATCAAAATATTCGTCAGCACGACAAGTTTGTCTTGATTCGTTTGCGGTATCTACAAAACGATAATGATATATGGCAAGCACTTGTTCAAGTAAATTATTGTTTATTTCATTATTTTGTTTTATTTTCTTATCTATTGAACTAAGAATAGCTACAATCTTTTCCTGTGTTTTTCTATCAGGAAGAAGAAGCTCTAAATTTTCAATATCTGAAGGCTTAATAGAAGGATAAGCTGACACGCTCTGTTCTGCAATCGCTTGTAGATGTTCTGTAACTTCCTTTTGCGTCAAAACATAATAAATGTAATCTGGAACTGCTTTCTCAAAATCGACATCAATTACCGCAAATCCTGTTGATACTAAAAAATTGTCAAGCTGTTCTTTAATAATTCCATAGTGCAACTGATTAGGTCTTACAGTTGAGTAAATGATACTATTCAATTTTACTTTTCTTCTTGCTCTGCTCGGCAACTTGTCCGTTGAAGTGTTTATATACTGTATTTCATCAACTCGATTCATCGTAATATTTCCAGTATCTAAATAGTTTACAAATTGCCAATCTTCTTTTGGAGAATAAGTGCTTTGATTTGTTGAAACTATCTTATCAAGTCTAATTGTCTCCCATACAGCCATATCCGTTTTCCTTTCTATCCAATATATTTTCTATGAGCAATCTTAACATTGCTTTGTTTTACCATTGCATACTGCAAAGTCGTATCTATCTTTCTATGTCCCAAGAGTTGTTGCAGTTGCTCAATAGGCATTCCTTTATCTATCGCCATAGTTGCAAGCGTACGCCTGAATTTATGAGGGTGTACCTTTTGCAAACCTAATTTCTTTCCGTATTCCCTTAATCTCACTTCAACACCACCAATTTTCAATCTTTCGTGTGGCGATTTCAACGACACAAACAGTGCCGGATTATCATCCGTTCTGCTTCTCAAGTAATTCTGCAAATGTATCTTTGTTCTTGCATCAAAGTAAACAACCCGTTCTTTACTGCCCTTACCGAAAACAATACATTCTCTCTCATTGAAATCAATATCATTGCGATTAAGTAGCACCATTTCTCCTACACGCATACCGGTAGAAGCAAGCATATCTATAATTGCTAAATCTCTCAGTTCTGTGCAGTTATCCCTCATAAGCTCCAACGCTTCATCGGAATAGGTTTCCTTTATGTTTGTCCCAGTTTTAACTTTGTGTATACGTCGTACCGGACTTTTCAGTATATAGTCCTCATCTTCCAACCAAGAGAAGAAACTTGAAAGAATACGGCGTATATTGTCTATTGTAACTTTACTTGACTTCTTCTTTTCCTGATACTCTGTCAGGTATTCTCTTATATCATCTGTAACTATGCGTTTGACATTTTTTTTGAGTTCATCAAGCATAGCTTCAATAGTAGATTTGTAGTATTTGAGAGATTTCTCGGAACAACCCTCTATTCTCTTTGCCGATAAGAACAGTTCTACAAAGTTCTGCTCCGAAGTTTTCTTTTGTTGCTTGCTTTCTGTTACATCATAACTTGCAAGGGTATATTGCAAAACTTCTTGTAACTTTTCGTTTTGTGCGTTGTTCAAGTATGGCAACATTCCTTGAACAATATCTTTGATTAAATCTTGTTTCACAGTCAATCCTCCTTATTTATTCTTAGAGAACGGCTATGGGGCGGAAGTCCCCTGATATTAACTTCTGCCACCCACAGAAGTTATGGGTATGTTATATGCTAAACAATAATTTAGATCAGCAAGCTCAAACTCTTTTTAAGTCTTGGTTTGTTGATTTCGAGCCATTTAATGGAACTATGCCTTCTGACTGGGAAATTGTTCCTCTCGAAAAAATTGCTGATTTTCAAAATGGCTATGCATTTAAGAGTAAGGAGCTTTTAAATGAGCCGTCACCAGACTGTTATCAAGTATTCAAACAAGGACATATTGCTCGTAGCGGTGGATTTGTTCCTGATGGAACAAAAAGCTGGTATCCAAAGAGCCTTGCATCAAAATTAGAGAAATTCGTTCTCAAAAAAGGCGATATACTTATGGCAATGACAGATATGAAAGACAATGTGGCAATATTAGGGAACACAGCCGTTATGCCACTTGACAATGAGTACATTGTCAATCAGCGAGTTGGACACCTCAGAACAAATGGATACAAAGGAGTGACTTATCCTTTTATTTATTTACTTACTAATAGCACAGATTTTCTTGTTGACCTGCATAGCAGAGCAAATAGCGGGGTGCAAGTAAACCTATCATCTTCTGAGATTAAAGCTTCGCAAACTGTTTTACCTTCAGAAGAAGTAAATAATGCTTTTTCTGAGATAACTCTTCCTATGTTTGAAATTATAATAAACAATCAGCTTGAAAATCAACGATTGGCACAACTCCGAGACACACTTTTACCAAAACTAATGTCCGGTGAGCTTGATGTATCAGACATTGACCTTTAAGCCACTAAATTATTGTTTATCGCATTATTGAGTTCAATCTTATCGTCTATCATTTCCAAATATCGAGCAATTTTATTTTGTTCTTCTACATCTTCCGGAATGTCAACTTCCAAGCCGCTAATATCATTCCTGTTTACAGAACCAAATACTGTACCACTCTCCTTTTTAAGCAAGTGAGAAATATAATATTTCATCATGTAAAACAAAAAACTCTGATTTCCATTCTTCATTCTCAATGAACAAACACCACGACCTAAGCACATATCCACCGGAGTAATATTAAGAGCTCCAACAGGCGCTCTAACGCTCATTATCACATCGCCTGCTTTAGCAGATTTTGTCATTACCGTTGTATACGTATCAAAAGTAGGATACTTAAATCCAAATGTTCTGTTTCCTTGTAAAAAAGGATAGCCATTCTTTTCTGTGTTATAGTATTCAGATTTAGGCGATTGCCCCATTGTTACATCTACAATTTCTTCCAGTTTACACTTCATATCCAATCGCCCCCAACTTTTTTCTGATCTCCTCTTCCAGTTCATGAGATTTCTCAAACATACCCGAAAGCTCTGAGGTCAGCCTTTTCATCTTTTCCTCAAAAGGCTCTCCGTCATCTTTTTGCTCTTCAATGCCCACATATCGACCGGGAGTTAAGATATAATCTTGTTTTGCTATATCTTCTATTGTAGCTATAGCAGAAAATCCCTTTTTCTCCTCTAATTCTCCATTCTGAAAATCTTCAAATGTTTTTGCTAACAAGTCAATATCTCCAAAACTTCCGTCTGCTTGTATACCTGCTGTAAAATCTCTATGCTTTCTATCAACCATATATCCCATTTTTCTGGCATCAATAAATAGAGTCTTCCCTTTTTGTTTTTTATTTTTTGTAATAAACCACAAGGTCACAGGAATAGTCACGCTATAAAACAATTGCGTCGGCAAAGCAACAATCCCTTCAACGAGATCATCTTCTATAATCTTCTTCCTTATTTCTCCTTCTCCTGAAGATTGGGATGACAATGCACCGTTAGCGAGTACTAAGCCTATTTTTCCATTCGGTGCTAAGTGGTGAATCATATGTTGTATCCACGCATAGTTTGCATTTCCCGATGGTGGAGTTCCATATTTCCACCTAACATCATCTTTTAATTTATCTGCACCCCAATTAGAAAGATTAAATGGTGGATTTGCCATAATGAAATCCGATTTTAATGTTTTATGGATGTCATTAAAGAATGTATCGGCATGATAAGATCCGAAATTGGCATCAATTCCTCTTATTGCCATATTCATTTTCGCCATCTTCCATGTGTCTGCATTAGATTCCTGTCCATAAACAGAAATATTTCCTCGATTGTCGCTATGAGCCTGTACAAATTTTTCACTCTGCACAAACATACCACCACTACCACAACAAGGATCATACACTCGACAATTATTGAAAGGTTTTAGTATGGCAACAATTGTTTTTACAATACTTGAAGGCGTATAAAATTCACCGCCCTTTGTTCCTTCGTAGGCAGCAAATTGAGCAATACAATACTCATATGTTCTCCCCAGTAAATCTTTACTTGCCTCGGTTCCATCCATTTTTACTTCATTAGTAAATAAGTCAACGACTTCCCCCAATACTCTCTTGTCCAAATCAGGGCTGGCATAGTTCTTAGGCAAAACATTTTTTAAGCTCGTATTTTCTTTTTCAATTGCCCTCATGGCGTCATCAATTACTGTGCCAATTTCAGGTGTGTGTGCAGCGGAAGAAATCTTACTCCAACGTGCTTCTTCCGGCACAAAGAAAATATTTTCTTCTGCATATGCATCTCTATCATTTTCAAAACCATCGCCTTCTTTTAAAAGTTCTTCATAGCGTTTTTCAAAGGCACTGGATATGTAACGAAGAAATATAAGTCCAACAATTACTTTTCTATATTCAGCGGCAGGAATATGTCCCCAAAGAACACAGGCTGCATCCCAAATTTGTTTTTCAAAACCGATATTTGCATTGTTTTTCCCAGCCATTATTTATTCACCATCCTCTTCAAATTCCATAATATCGTCTAATGTACAATTCAAAGCCTTGCAAATCTTCCCTAAAACTTCGACCGTTACATTATCATTCTTGTTAAGCTTGTTGATAGTATATGTACTAACTCCAGCTATGTGAGCTAATTCTTTCTTTTTCATATCCCTATCCAATAAAATATGCCATAACTTTTTATAATTAGCTTTCATTAAATTTCCTCACTTTCTATGAGTCCCTAAACCTAATTTAGAACATTATACCATATTTAGGTACCAAAATATAGCGTTCTCTCTATTTTAATTTTAGATTTTATAAATTTCTATATTTTTCCAACATAAATATACGAACTCATAAAATACAGGAAGTCGGCGTCGTCATAAGACCACACCGACCATAAGCTTATCTCTCAACTTCTTTGCTTGCTTCTTTCTTTTCTTTTAGCTTTTCCTTATCTTCAGTCTGATGCCTCTTAATTGCACCAATAACGGATTCCTTTTTATCCTCCGTTTTATTTCTGCCAAGATACTCATTCATATTAACTTTCAGGTGCTCCAACTCCTCATACTGTGCTGCTAATGAATTGTGCTTCTTGATTATATCCTCTTGTTTAGCTTGTAAATTTTTGGAATGCTCATTTAATTTCCTGAAAAGATTTTTACTTGATTTTGTCTTTAACTCTCCTACTACAATATGTCTTAAGTGTGGAAATTGCTTAAGAAAAATATCTATTTCCTCATAGGATTTCTGATAGGCTTCTATATCTTTTCGATTCATCATCATATAAATTTTATCGTTCGGATTTTTACGATAGCCTTCATAATGTTCTCGCTTGCTGATGCAGATTTGAATATGCTTTACTACTTCTTTTATCCTTTTTTGCTCCAATGACAGCTTATCAAATTCTCGTTTTAAGTCGTTCTTTTCAATAGAGATTCTACTGATGCCACGCCCTAATTCTTCCATTGAATTAAAACCTTTATTTCTGATTTCAACCAGCGTTGAAGCCGCTGTTTGAAGATTATGCTTTGTCGCCCAATGCTCACATCCTCTACTTGACTTTGCTTTATCATTGTTCTTAATATCTACGATATTGCCAATCTCTCTATCCTTATTCAGGATTCGTTCCTTAATTCTTTCTTCGGTATAGTTAGCTCCTATGGTCTTTGCTCGGGTAAATCTCTGCTGATTTTTAGTCCTGAAAGCTGTGTGTTTTCCTTGTTTAATTTCATAACCGCAGTTTTCCATTTTAGCTAAAAAGTCTTGCCAGTTGATTGACTGCTTTATAGCTCTATCAATATCAAATTGAAACCTTGATTTATAGCTACTTCCTTTTTTATCTTCATTCCAGTCGTACCAATTCACAAATTTTCTTCGCCTAATCTCGTTGATTTCTTTTTGTGCTTCTTGGTCGATGACAGATAAATTATGCTCCCTACATAGCTTGTCGCTTTGATTTCTGATATTCATATATGAACCATAGTAAGAATGATAAATCTTACCCTCATGAACATCTATGGAATTAAAGATTATGTGATTATGAATATGGTCTTTGTCGATATGCGTGGCTAAAACATACTCATATTTCCCCTCTAAAATCTTTTCACAGAGTTCAATTCCTACCTGATGAGCTTCTTCAAAACTGACTTCCTCCGGAACAAAAGATTGTATTAAATGGTGGGCTAAAGTCTTTGTTCTTGAACCAAATTGTTTCTTGGTAAGTTCAAATTCCTTATGAGCGTTTTCTCTACTGCACAGGTGAGTTGTAACATAGATTTCATCGTCGGTTTTATCTTCGTTACAGATATAGTCTATCGCCTTTTTCAGTGTTGTTTTAATCGGATGTATCTTCGTAACCGCCATCAGCCAATCACCTCATTGATGATATAGTCGGAAACTTTTTCTCTAAATTCCGATAAAAAAATTAGTTCTCCCTGCAATGCTTTCTTGATACTTTCAATATCATCTTTATAGAAAGCACCTGTGCTATTTACTGCCTTTGCAATCTGATTTAAGTTCACTGAGTTACGACTGGCAAGGGAAGAAAGCTCTCTAAGTTCTTTTCTAAACTCACCTGAAATATCAATACTGATAATCCTATTCTTAAAAATACGGTCTCTATAAAACTCTCTTTTGCTCCTAAAATTTGTCAATGCAAATCTTCGATTTAATTCTTTCATATCTTCTTCATTCACCATAAAATGAACGGTACAATTATTTTTACGATTAACTGTCTTTGACATTTTTCATCTCTCCTTTCATCTTCGGGGGTATTAGGGTTCGCCCTAAACTCTTTAAGCTGAATTGTCAGCTTACAAGCCTACTTTTATGACTGTGGTCAAAAAGTATATGCTTGCTATCTCACTGAAAATAATACTTTTACTAATAATTTCTTATAACTATCACGGAAAAATAGTTGGTTTTTGCCTAAATCGGTGCTGCACAATATTTCCTCTGCTTTTTATTAAAGTTTGAAAGTTGTCGCTACCACTACCTCACTACCTGCCTTATAGGTAGCAAAGTAGCGGTAGTGGACTTTTTCAAAACTCTTAGAATGGTATGTCCGAAGAATCAACCTCAATAAAATCAACATTTTCATTTCTCTTATAAAACTTCTTGCTAACACGAACCACTCCGTCAATCCTGACCTTCTTACTTTTAACAGACGGCTCTAATGTCCACTCACTTGCCATTTCGTTTGCCATAAGTTCCGAAAATACTTTTTCATTGGTTTCAGGATACTTACTTGTAAACTCGGCAGAGCATAACAAGTTCGGCGTATCTGATTTTGTAATTTTCCATTCCATGAAGTCAATGAAGTTTTGTATATGCCTGTTATCGCTCTTGTGTGTTTGAATAACATAGTCTAAATCAGTTCGTAACTCTTTCGGCAAATAGAAATCGTGAAGTTTGTTTTCATAAAGATAGACAGCTTCTGCAACGGCTCCTTCAAAATCCTGTTTTATAATTTCCTCATACTCTTTTCTTGTGATAGTTTCCAATACCGGATATTTTTCAGGATCATACATTAACGGAATTTGTGTGTTCTCAGCATTAACCTTTACAGGTAAATATCTTCTTTCTCCGGAAAAATCTCCTAAAAATGTTGCATCATTTGTAGTCGCAATCAATATGCAGGTTCGTTTTACATCTGTTGAAAACCGTTCATATGGAAGTCTTACTGTGCTTGTCCTTGCCGATATAAACAGCTTCGCTTCATCGGCACTTTTTGCATTTCTAAGAGCAACAAATTCTTCAAGCTCTATTACAACTTTCCCGACAAGATTACTGACTGCATCCTTACCTTTGATATTGTTTAAGGAACAGTACCACTCAGGAAGTAATGCAAGTTTTTCTATGAAAGAAGTCTTACCCACACCTTGAATTCCCGTGAGAACCATCAGCTCATCAAACTTACAACCGGGATTAAAAACTCTCTTTACCATACCGACTAAAACATGCTTCATAATCCAAGAATTTAATAGTGTGTCATCTGCTCCAAGATATTTTGGTAGAAGCTTTTTGATATATTCTTTTCCGTCATAACTTAATGATTTCATATACATAGCCGGCAAATTAACAGTTCTCTTATGTGCAACAAAGGTAATGGCATCTTCCATTCTGTTTTTAGCGTATTTGATTCCAAATTCTCTTTCGATTTCAACTCCAAGAACATTAGTCATATGGTCATTCCATTTTCTTATCTCCAATTCAGAATGATTTTCTCCTTTTAACTTCCCAAAAAACTGAATCGTCCTGCTGCATGAATCGAAAAATATATTCCCTGATATAATGGATTGTTCTTTGCAAAAAGAGGGATTAACTAACACAGTAATTAGGTTGGTTGCTGTACTTTTGACTTGTCCTTTATCTGTGATTTCAAGCTCACGATTCAAATAATCGTTAAGCTCCACATCATCAAATTTAAGCCAATTATTCAAGAGCATGACCTCCTTTATTTTTGTGATAGTTATATTCCCAATACTGACCCCAGCCTTTCTTTACCGCTTTGTTGATACTCTCATCTAAATATCTAAGGTATCCTTCTTCGGTTCTTCTTTTGCTTCTATCATCAATTCTGTTAAGAGCCGATCGTAAAAAAATTTCTCTCATCATTTCCGCATTCCCATGTGTAAAACTGTTCAAGAAAAGAATCAGCCCGAAATCGTCTTTGCTCGCATCACCGCTTGTATAAGAACCTTCAAATAATGCCTTTGCTTTTGCGTTATACCTGCACATTGTTTCTATAACCTTATTCGCTTCCGGAACACTGTTTGACCTCTGATAAGTCAAAATCTTTTTTCTAATGCTGTCTTTAGGTGCAAACAGCCTATAATATTTATCAAGTTCGCCTTGCTTTGAAATGATTTTCCGTACACTTGAGTTCTCAAATTTATGAATATCACCTGTCATCGCAATACACCTGTTTACTTGATACATCTCCACTTTTTCAATTTGGTTGTTAAAGTTCTTTTCAATTTGCCCTTTAACAAAAATGTGTACACCATTTCCCGACTGTGATATTTCTTTATAGGTATTATTAAAGTCCATCTGAAACATCTTGAGTATGTTCCCCTCAACATTATCCAAGTCGATACAGACAAACGGATCATCTCTGCTTAACGCAAAAGACAATCCGTCACAACCACTACTTTCTAAATTATTAACTGCTGTTTCAAAATCTGCCCATTGCTCTTTATTATTCCAGTCATCAGATTTTAAGGTAATCGGACTTACAGGAAGCTTTAGTATTTTTTCTTTCCCTTTCAAATCCTGTTTTCTGATTTTCTTAAACCATAACCACTGCTTGTATTCCCTTAATTCAGCTGGAATATTTCGTAAGTAGTTTTCCTTGTTCATCATCATAACCTCCAATCTTTATATTGCTGATGGAAGTACAACCTGATAAAATAATCTTGTCAGGGATGAAATACCAAGTTGTACTTTCATCTTGCCTTTAGTCATTTGGCTAAAGGCATTTTTCTCGTGTTGCTGCTTCTATTATTTCAGTAATCATTTTCAATTCATGCCTATAACCCGCATCCAAGTCTCCATACTGCTTCACTCGTTTAAGTTCCAGTAGAATTTCCTGCAATTCATTTTTACAACTGTCTATGACATTTCTTGTAGCAAATACCTTTATAGGAGCATTAAGGATGGCATTGGTCATATAATCCTGTCTGCTGAGTCCGGACATCGCAATCTTTTTGAAAATAAGCTCCCTATCTTTTCGATTTGTTCTGAATGCTATGGTTACATCCTTTTTTCTGTTACCAGCAAATCGCTTACCTTTATCTCGTTCCTTTTGATTTCTTTCCTCCTCTAATGCTTGCCATTCTTCTTTACTCAGCAAGTTTTGAGCCTTTTTCTTTTTACGATTTACAGCTTCATCATAGCTTGGAAATTTCGGTGCTTTCACTATACTCTCCCTCCTTATCCAACTTATCCGCCATATCCAACTGTTTATTCGGGAACATATGGCTGTAATCCATCAACACCTTTATGCTTTCATGCCCTGTTCGTGCTGCAATATCAACAGGTGTAAACCCCATTTCTATAAGCAGCGATATATGGCTGTGCCTCAGTGCATGAAGCTTGATTTTCTTGATTTTCTTGACTTTCGACTTTTTAATTCCTCTCTCCATTTCCTTGTTGAAATATGTTTTGCATTTTGGAAAGATTTGTTCATCTTCCGAAAAATATTCAATCTTCAAGAAATAGTCTTTAAGTTCTCTGATTAAAAAATCCGGAAGCATAATTGTTCTTTTGCTTTTCGGTGTTTTCGGATCGGTAATAACTTCTTCTCCGTTAATTCTCTGTGCTGATTTACTTATCCTCATCGTCTTTTTATCAAAGTCAAAATCAGCTTTTGTTAATGCTCTAAGTTCACCTAATCGAATACCTGTCCAATATAGAATTTCAAAAGCATAAAATGAAATATTCTTGTCCTTAACAGCTTCTATAAACTGTAGGTATTCCTCTTTTGTCCAAAATTCCACTTCCTCATCGCTTCTTTGCTTTCCTATTCGCCCTGTTACTTTGCACGGATTTTGCCTTAACCCATAATACTTGACTGCATGGTTGAACATACAACTAAGCTGTGCGTGAATAGATTTAAGATAGGTCGGCTTATAGGCTTCCCCTTCAGCATTTTCAATGTTTAAGAGTACGTTATGCCACTTTTTTTACTACAACCGGCTTAATTTCACTCATTTTCATACCGCTGAAAAACGGTAAAATCTTTGTCCTTATCATATGTTCTTCTGTCATCCAAGTATTTAACCTTATTGTGCCTATGACATCCGCCTTATAGAGTTCAAAATAATCTTCAAAGAGCATATTGAGTGAACCGGACATTTTTACCGTGAAATTTCTCTCGTAAGTAATTGCCTCTTTCTTCGTTTCAAAACCCCTTTTCAGCTTTTTTCTGCTCTGTCCGTCCCAATCCTTGTAATAAAATGAAGCGAACCATTTCCCGCTTTTTTCGTCCTTATATGCAGGCATTAGGAGCCAGAACTCATTTAGATGATGTGAGAATAAGACAATACGAACTTGATATTCGTACTCCTAAAGACGATGTCTTGGAAAATATTTCTGCTGCACTGCATGTAAACAAAGAATATTTGAAAGAGCCTGATTATCCATATACGGAACATGATTTAATGCGGTTTTTATTTAAGCTTGATGACAGCATTGAAGTGAATATACGACCGGTTATCCTAAACGATGAAGATCCCGGATACACTACCACAGGTATATATTTCGGCAGTGAAGCTATCTTAAGAATTCGCAATATGCTTGAACAGTGGCAGGAAATGAAAGAAAAATATGAGAATAACGAAATTACGAAAGAAGCCTTACAAGATTGGAAGGCGAACTATCCTGACAGCCTGAAAAAAGATTATGTTCCTTTTGAAGAAAGCAATGTAAAATTCTTTAAAAAAGGTATATCCGCTAAGATTCCGCCAGATATAAAATAAGCACAAAAAAAGCACATAGCTGAAAGATTTTTAGGCTGTTAAAGTTATGTGCTTTGCTTTCTTATAATATTCAATTATTAGAGGAAACTATATTCCCGTTTGACATTTACAGTGATTTTTTCTTGTAATAATAATTCCTGCAATCAATGCTATTAAAGCAAAAGGGAACACTCTAATGAAAATCCATTCAAAGACATGAACCAATACACCTGCAACGGCTAATTCAGGATTATTATAATCCCAATTCAGATATGAACTATTTATCATCAAAAGAACAAGAAAAACAATTATCACGCCAATGCATGATAATATCATGAGACCATGCAACAATTTTCTACTTGAATCTTTCTTCTGTGCTAATTGAAGATTTATCACCTCTAATTTTTGTGAAATTACCTCTAAATCATTTGCCTTCGACTCTTCAATATTTTCTCCTAATAATGTGCTGACGGGAATCTCTAATATCTCCGATAAAGAAATAAGCATTTATGAATCGGGAACTGATAATCCTCTCTCCCACTTTGATACAGTTTGTCTTACGACATTAAGTTTAATAGCAAGCTCATCCTGTGAAAGCCCTTTAGATTTTCTGCTTATTTTAATATTTTCATTTAACATATTGAAAACCTCCTTTCACAGTAGATTATAGTCTTAAATATCCTGTTGCTTCAAGCAATGCATATTAACATACGTATAATTTCATATGATTTGACTTGTTTCTTCCACAAAAGCCTCCCACCAAAACGATGGAAGGCTTTTAAACAATTCACCTAAATTCAACAACTCCCTTTTGAACCTGCTATTTCAGCTTTTTAGTATCAAAACAGTATCATTTAGAGAATTTTACTACATCAAAACCGCTCAACTCCTGTATTTTTAAGCCTTTTATAAAAGTAACATATTTGCTTCTGTTATTCCCACTCAATCGTAGCCGGTGGTTTAGAGGTAATATCATACACGATACGGTTGATATGTTTTACTTCGTTAATGATACGAACGGAAATTTTATCCAACACATCGTACGGAATTCGTGCCCAGTCAGCTGTCATGAAGTCAGTGGTGGTTACGCCGCGAAGTGCCAAGGTGTAATCGTAAGTACGGAAGTCACCCATAACGCCAACGGTACGCGTACCGGTCAATACGGCAAAGTACTGATTGATGGAACGATTGAGTTTAGCGTTCGCAATTTCTTCACGGAAAATCGCATCCGCATCACGAAGGATGTCGAGTTTTTCAGGAGTGATTTCGCCCATTACACGAATGGCAAGACCTGGACCTGGGAATGGCTGACGCCATACTAAGTAATCGGCCAAACCAAGTTCGGAACCGAGTTCACGTACTTCATCTTTGAACAAGTTGCGAAGTGGTTCGATAAGACCTTTGAAGTCAACAACTGCAGGTAAACCGCCTACATTGTGATGGCTCTTGATAACAGCAGCATCACCCGCACCGGATTCAATAACGTCCGGATAGATAGTCCCCTGTGCCAAGAAGTCAACAGCGCCGATTTTACGGCCTTCGTCTTCAAATACGCGAATGAATTCTTCCCCGATAATTTTACGTTTTTGTTCCGGCTCTTCAACGCCGGCCAAACGACCCAAGAAACGGTCAGATGCATCGACACGAATGAAGTTCATGCCGGAATCTTTGAATGCCGCTTCAACTTCGTCACCTTCGTTTTTACGCATCAAACCATGGTCAACGAAGATACAAGTCAACTGATTGCCTACAGCTTTAGAAATAAGAGCTGCCGCAACGGAGCTGTCAACACCACCGGATAACGCCAATAATACTTTGCCGTCACCAACGGTTTTGCGAATTTCTTCAACTGCTGTTTTAGCATAGTTAGCCATCGTCCATTCACCATGGCAACCGCACACTTCGAATAAGAAGTTATGAATCATTTCCTTACCGTGTTCGCTATGAAGCACTTCCGGATGGTATTGCATGGCGTATAATTTGCGTTCTACGTTCTGCATAGCCGCCACCGGGCAGTTAGCCGTATGACCGACAATTTCAAAACCTTCCGGCACAGATGCTACATAGTCAACATGGCTCATCCATACAGTTTCGTCTTCACTAAGACCTTTGAACAATGGAGACTGTGTATTCACTTTTACCGGAGTTTTACCAAATTCACGAGCATCAGCAGATTTAACTTCACCGCCCAAAGTGTGAGCCATGAGCTGCATGCCGTAGCAAAGGCCGAGCACCGGCGTGCCCAATTCGAATACTTCTGCTTCAATACGAGGAGATTTTTCTTCGTATACGCTGTTAGGACCGCCTGTGAAAATTACACCCATTGGGTTCAATTCTTTGATTTTAGCAACCGCTTTATCATACGGATACACTTCACAGTAAACGTGGTTTTCACGAATGCGACGTGCAATCAACTGATTATACTGACCGCCAAAATCGACAACGATAATAAGCTCTTTTTGGTTCATCATGCCCTCCATTAATGTAAGAGTACTGCCTATGCTTACTCTTTTTTGAAAAAACTTCAAAAATCATATTCATAGCTACATCTAAATAGTTCTATTGCGTGTTTATTCAATATAATATTATACCATAGAATGCAAGGTCTCGCCTAAATAAATGGTAATGTACAATCGTCTCTCCTTACTTGCCTATTGCACACAGTGTTAAACACTCTCTTATACCCCTACATCTCATCAAATAAAAATAGCTGCGACCAGCGTCACAGCTACTTTTATTTGATAGCACTATTTATTCATAGCCCTACTTTATATATTTTTTAGGTTATCATTTTGTATTAATATCATCATTAACACGAACACGATCTATTTTATTGCGGTCATTATCTTCCCCGCTAATTCGATCAACACGAATTCGATCTGCTGTATCAGGAGTTGTCACAGCATTCCCCTGTTGGATTACCCCTAGTAACTGATTAACTTTAGCCGCCAAATCATTAACTTGGTTTCGTAAATCTTGATTGTCGGTCTTCAAATCAATAATTTCCTGTGCCATAGCTACACGAGAGCGAGATACGCCACTGGATTGACCAATTTTGAACGATACACTAGCATTCATCATATTTTCGCCATTACCCATGGAACCGGCCACACCGAAGAGCGTATCTTCATTTGGCTGATAATAGGCACCTACAGCCATTGCGTCTGCACTCTTATAATTACCATAGCCTACAGCAAATGACCATTTATCATCCGGATTAAAATCTAACGGATGTAAACCGGCTAATGCAGCTGCACCAGCACCAACTTTATCAACCTTATCGTTCAAACGATTGTAGCTACCAGATAAGTTATTAATTTTCTGATTTGTTTCAAACAACTGATCGCCTGTTACTGCATCGGTAGAACCTTTACTAATATCACCGGAGCTAATGTTGGTAATTTTTGTACCGCCCATATCGATTCCGTTATTATTGATAACTACCGTATCGCCCGCTTTAATGGTATCGCCATTAATCGTTTTCGCATTAATCGTATCACCGGTAATTGTAGTAGCCGTAATATTGGTTACATTAATACTATCATTCAAATCGAACGTAACTTTACCATCGGCGCCTACGGTAGCGGTTGTATTTTTACCATTTTGGAAATCTAAGCCGTTAGCTAAGCTTACACTTTGAACATCTTCACCGTTTGCTTTATAAGCAATATTCGTTGCCCCTGCATCAACCGATAAATCATAAATTGTCTGACCATTACTACCGGTACTTGTGCCAATCGTTACAGAGCCATTTTTAGACGTTACTTCTGTTTTTGCGCCTTTTACGGAATTAGTTACTTTATTTTCAATTTCTTGTTTAATATTGTAAATTTGACCACCATTGATAGCATCCTTGGATCCTTCGGTTATACTTCCATCGCCGATATTAGTAATTTTGGTATCACCCATATCAATACCGCCATTATTGATGGTTATCTTATCGCCTACAGTGATGCTGGTATTGGCTGTAATATTATCTACGGTAATATCTTTATTCAAATCATATTTAACTACACCATCAGCTGCTACTGTCGCAGTCGTATTAGTACCGTTTGTAAAGTTAAGGCCATTAGCCAACGATACGCTTTGTGCTAATCCGCCATTAGCTTTATATGCCAAATTAACCTTAGCATTGTCTATGCTTAAATCATATACCATATGACTGTCATTATCATCAGCTTTTCCTACTATTGAAACCGTTCCATCAGTCGATTTTACTTCAGTTTTAGCACCTTTTGCAGCCGTGCTGGCAGCTGTAGCAACTTGGTAAAGCTGACTACCGTTAATAGCATCCGTACTGGTCGCGGAAATTTCACCAGCCGCTACGTTTTGAAGACGTCGTTCACTACCGGATGCACCGATACTTACCGCACCATTAGCGGTTGCACCAGCAAAACCACTATAAGTAACTCCATTAACTGTTGCTGAGCTTACCGTGCCCGTATCACCGGCACTTGTAGTCGCACCCGATTCACCAGCCGATGTTAATAGAGCTGTTCCTATTGCACTACCAGCGGTAACACGAGCAGAATCGCCTAACGTAACCGAATTAGCCACATCAGCAGTCACACTATTACCTAATACAAACGCTTTATCAGCTGTTACCGTATTACTATTACCAATAGAATAGGAGCTAGCTCCGGATACGGTAGTTCTACTTGACGACGTCCCGGTACCAAATGCCCCTGAATGTAAAGCAGTATCGGCTAAGGTTGTATATGACCCTACGGCCAAACCATAGGTTGCATTATTATAAACAGCATGGCCCAAACCTAAACCGAACTGACCGGTTACTTTAGAATTCGAACCAATAGCGACTACATTACTGGCCACAACTGCATTATTTTGGTAATTACCAATAATAACCGCTCGATCACCACCGGCATTATTACCGGCTTGCGTCCCCATAATAATAGAGTTTGTCAATGCCGTTCCTTGCGTAGTATTATCTGCATTCAATCCAGCATTTGCACCAGCTACTGTCCCCATAATAACATTACCGGCACCATACATATTAAGACCGGCTCTAGTACCGAGAGCCACGTTGCTAGCACTGGTAGCTCCACTTAAAGCCCCAGAACCTAGAGCTATATTTCCACCTTTTGAATAAACTGGGCTAATAGGCACTCTAGTATTTGTCCACTGTTTTTGATTATTTAAAGCGTTTAAGCCGATAGCAATATTGTGACTATCCGGGTTGTTATTATTAGCCCAACGCCCTATGGAAATATTTTCTTCCCCTTGTATATTTTGACCAACTTCCGAGCCGAGCGCAAAGTTATAATAACCGGTTGTACCCTTCCCAGCCTGCAAACCAATCGACACATTGTTCTGATTTAATGCCTGGGCTTCATCACCGATAGCAATAGCATTAACCTTTTCCACCAACGAATTTCTACCAATAGCAATAGCATTAGTAGGATTGGTAATTCCTGCGCCTGAGTTAGTAATCGTAGCATTTAAACCAATAGCAACTGAACCGGAAGGATTTGTCGAACTACCATCAACAGATTCAGACTTGGCCCCTGCACCAATTACGACATTACCGCTGCCATAAGTAGATGCTCCAGTCCCCAATACTACGGCATTCGATATTGTCCCAGTCGGCTTTCCGGCCACAGTTTTTGCATCTGTCCCAATTACGATTGAATTCTCCGTATTATCACTGACAGTTGCATTACTCCCAGCAATAAAATTATTATTCGAATCAACAACTACGTCATCGGCCGCCTGTGCACCGCCCACAATTAAACTTCCCGCTAAAACCATCAATACTGCTTTTTGTAACTGATTTTTTCTCATAGTACCCACTCCTAACACCTTCATACCACATCTTTTAAAACACTATATAAAATTCCATTATTTTCCATAATTTTATTATACTACGTTTCATCAAAAATATTAATCTTTATTTTTTGATAAATGAAGAACTTCACCTAAAATATGACTAAACACTTATATTCTTTATACAAACCATCCATAAAAATTCATTGTTATGTCATATTCTTATCAAAACAAATAAACTCATGATTTCTATTAGCAGCCAAATTTTTAATATTACCAATAATTATTATTTAATGTTTTTCATATTAAAATCACATAATTTTAATCATAATTAATTAGTTTTATCGCTATTTTCATAAAAGCAGTACTTGCTAGTCATATATTACAAACAAAAAAGCCATGGCAATGCCACGGATTTTTTATTATTATTACACTAAATTCAAAACATTAAATTATTTCTATATAAAATCAATTTTTTAAATTATATTTACTATCATCCTATCGAATCGACACGTCTTCCCCTGCCAAGATATGTTTCATGGTGCGGGCCGGACACATTTTACCACACATGGTGCAAGTGCCTTCGCATTCAGGTTTACTGGATTCATAGTAACGACGGGCTTTTTCAGGATCGATAGCCAAGGAAATCATCGTATCAAAATCCACTTCCGCACGAGCTTTACTCATAGCATCATCCCAAGCCTGAGCACCCGGAGTCCCTTTAGCCAAATCAGCTGCGTGAGCGGCAATACGAGTGGCAATGATACCTTCTTTTACGTCTTCAACGGTTGGCAAACGTAAATGTTCAGCCGGTGTTACATAGCAAAGGAAGTCGGCACCGCAAGAACCGGCAATGGCACCGCCGATAGCACTCGTGATATGGTCATAGCCAGGTGCAATATCGGTTACCAAAGGTCCAAGCACGTAGAACGGAGCCCCGTGACATAAGCGTTTTTCCAAAGTCATATTAGCCGCGATTTCGTTGAGCACCATGTGCCCCGGACCTTCAATCATAACCTGTACATTATGTTCCCAAGCACGTTTGGTTAATTCGCCAAGAGTAATAAGTTCTTCAATCTGAGCCGCATCAGTCGCATCATGGGTGCAACCCGGACGGCAGGCGTCGCCGAGGCTCAAGGTTACATCATAGGTTTCACAAATATCGAGCAACCGGTCATAGTATTCGTAGAACGGATTTTCCTGATTGTTCATTTCCATCCAGGCAAAGAGCAACGATCCGCCGCGGGATACGATATTCGTCAAACGCGGATTGTCTTTAATACGCTGCGCCGTTTTTTGATTCATACCGCAGTGAATGGTCATAAAGTCTACGCCGTCTTTGGCATGTTGTTCAACAACTTCAAAAAACTCATCTACCGTAATATCTTTTAAATCTTTATCGAGCATACCCACCGCATCATACATCGGTACAGTACCTATCATAGCCGTCGACATATCGATTAACTTGCAACGAAAATCACGAGTTTTGCCAAAATTCGACAAATCCATAATTGCTTCGGCTTTCATGGCAATAGCATTGCGCACTTTTTCCAATTCTTCGTCCAAATTATTGTGTTCCGGCGACACGCCAAGGTTTACGTTAATTTTAGTACGACAACGCTTGCCCACCCCTTCCGGCGACAAACTGGTATGCATTTTATTGGCCGGAATCGCTACTTGACCGGATGCAACAAGTTCCATCAAATCTTCCAAACGCAGTTGTTCTTTTTCAGCAACCGTCTTAAGCTGTGGTGTTACCAAGCCGCGACGAGCCGCATCCATCTGCGTTGTATACTCGTCAATGTTTGCCAAACGCACATCCTGCATGTTTACCGTAGTTTCCGAACTATTCATTTTAGCCTCCTCTGCGCTATACCTAAGCGCGAATCCATGGAAATATATTTGAAAGATATCTCCTAAAATAGTTATATACGCAAAAAAGCCAAAATAAAAAGCTCATCCGCGCGGATGAGCTCTAAAAGTCCTGTACAGCTTTCCTACGTCGGCATTATCCGAATCAGGTCAAGGGTCAAGTGTTCACGCACTTTTCTCAGCCATAAGGCTCCCCTAGCTTTTTTGTGTATTTCTTACATTATATTACAGGTTATTATGAAAAACAACTACATATAAGTGGTAAAGAATTTGCCGTTCAATCACTTACACGCAAATACGCTTAAATTACATACGAATAATCGCAAGTCATATAAAGGTATCTGAAATTACATGCGAATATCAGCGTATTCAGGACGACGATCCGTAGCCGGCACAATATATACACCGATATTTCGTTCATACCACTGTCGCACATCCCCCAGTGTGGCCGGTGTAAAATGATGTGACCAACCCATCAGCAAATCCGGCTGTAAAGCCATGACTTGTTCACGGCTGGGCACATAACTGTCAGTTACCAAAGGCAACCGATTATACGCGTCCCTATACCGTTCCGGCTCTTCACCGTACGGCGCTACCGTCCCTACGATACGATTCTCGAGTCCCAAATCAATGAGTAGTTCCGTTGCCCCCGGATACGTCACAATGACGCGTTTAGGCGGCTTTTCATAATTAAAACTGACCGGATTCCCGTCACTGTCAAAATTATGAATTACCGTACCGCCTTGACTCGCACTTACCTCACCGACAGGTTGCCAACGGCCGTTAGTATACGCAAACCACACAACCAATACTAAGGCTCCCAACGCTGCCAGTCCGATTAAGCGCCGACTCCAGCGTTCCCAATGTGTTATCATGTAGCATCACCACGCGAGAAGTTATTTGCTGTCAGCTCCGCGTCAAACGGCATGTGTTGTCGTTGATACGTCACAATCGGAGTACCGTCCGCATATGCCGACACAAGACTTTTCACATCATACACATCGCTTATCAGCTCTTCGCTGATAAGCTCTGACGGCATACCATGGTTCACAAGTTGACCTTTTTTCATGATAAAAATCTCATCACAAAAGAGCACTGCTAAATTCAGGTCATGAAGTGCCGCAATGACGCCAACGCCGAGACCTTTAATTACTTCCAAAAGTTCCAACTGATAGGTAATATCCAGATGATTCGTCGGTTCGTCTAGGATTAAATACGACGGCTGTTGGCAAAGCACTCGAGCCAACATAACACGTTGCTGTTCCCCACCGGATAACGAAGCAAAACTGCGTTTTGCTCTATCCCACATGCCAACCTTTTGCAAGGCTTCCATGGCAAGGTATGCATCCTCTTCCGTATCATCGTCAAAACCTTTTTTATACGGCGTACGACCCATCATTACAATTTGCCACACCGTGAAATCAAAGTTGACTGCATGAAACTGTCCCATCACACCGATTTGCTGTGCCGCTTCACGCAGTGGGATCCCTGCGAGTGGTGTACCGTCAAAAGTTATCTCACCCTGTTGAATCGGCAGTACCCGATATAAGTGTTTTAACAAGGTAGACTTGCCGCAGCCGTTTGGTCCCATAAGCCCTACAAACCCGATAATACAGCACTGTGATACGAGTACGCCCGTTAAAAGTGCCATACAGGCCATATAAATATACCGTTTGCGCGTAGCATTAATCCCCAGCGTTACGGCCATTTCTTCCCCTAACAGGAGCGCATCCAACGCTCGAACTTGAGATAAAAAGTAAACCGTCATACAGCCCACAACAATAGCCGGCCAACCGAGCATTGACCACTTTGCATCCGCTAAGGAACCCATGGTCCAAAATGCGTCAATTTTGTATTTAATACCGCCATTACTTGCTCTGCCGAGATTGTTACACTGCCCAAGGCTACTGCACCTATAATTGCGCAAAATAAAAAGGCAGTCAGAACCGGTACGGCCCAACTGCCCAATGTTTCAGTGCGATGCTTCGTAGCGGTCTGTAACTCTTGCAGGCGTTCTTGACGTGTCGTCAACTCGACATCATTCATCAACTACCCTCATTTCGTTATGACATAAAAACAGGTCAACAGAATACGTCCCGGATTTCAATAACACTTACCTGAAAAATTTAGGTACTATTACCTGCCGGCTTACTCAAGCCGCTTGAAATCGTCGCGCAGTGCTAACCTTGTCGAAAGAGGCCAAATTTTTGGCTACAACTATTACATTGTCCTATGCTACTTAACATTCATTTATCATGTATTAAAAATTAGAAAATTGAGAAAATTTTTCTTCTATTGCATACATTATTTTATATAAAATGAAAGTTACTGTCAATACCAACTCATGAAAACTTCCTTCAAAACACTATATAGTCTCATTTTTCAAAATCACCCTCCGGTTTAACAGGAATTAAAACTCAACTTCATCTCATTATCATTAAGTTTGTTAACTTAACGCAAAAATTTAAGATAACAGTACTTGATTTCCTACTTATCATTTTAAACAGACTCTATTCCGACAATAATTATCACTAATAAAATGCGAGTTTTTAAGAGATATCTATCAATTATAAGAATATAACTCAAAAGCAAATATGAAGATCAAATATAAGCATATAGTTCAAAAATAAAAAGCGATTAGCTCCGTATTTTAATGACCTCTTTCGGTCATATCATACTCGCTAATCGCTTATAGTCATCATTTCATATAAAATGAACCTGCTTTTTCTATTTGTGCTATGTGACAATTCCACATGTTACGCTCATTATTCATTCCATTTCACACATGCATTACTCATTCAACTTGCATAATTATTATTTAATCGATTTGCAGATTTACTATTTGTTCGATTTGCACCTTTAGCATTTATCTGATTTTACGCGTTCAATAGCGCCTACCGGACAAATTTCATAACAATCGCCGCAACCTATACAACCATTGCCTATAAAAAACTGCTGCAATTGTTCCACGATAATTTGTACCGGACAATCCATGGCGCAGGCACCGCACTTGACACATCGCTCGCCATTTACTACAAAGCGCCAACTTACTTCGGCCTTAGCCCCGACTTGAGACGTGTCCTTACATGGCTTAATTTCGCTTGAGGCTTCGCCCTTGTAAATTTCAATCCCGGTCGAATCCTCTTCCTTACCATTCATTATTTCACCAACTCTTTGGAGGCCGCTACAACTTCACGTACTACCTGCGCTACGCCATCTTCATCATTCGTCGGTGCCAAGTATTTGGCTGTTGCTTTTGTCGTATCCTCACCATTAGCCATGGCAAAAGATACACCTGCATAAGCGAGCATCGTCAAATCATTATTACTGTCACCAATTGTCATTACTTCATCGGCCGTAATTCTCAATTCATTAGCCAATGCTTCAACAGCACGACCTTTACTGATACCAGGTTGAACGAACTCTAAGTTACCTTCACTGGATTGGATAATCGTGAAACGATCATCACCTTCAAAGTGTTTTAAAATAGCTTGCTTTTTAACTTCCGTTCCATAGAACAACTGGATTTTTTCCAAATCCATACCTGTTTCTACGATATAATCGCGCAAATTTGGCACCATCGTACGACTTGCCTTCATGAGGGGAATCAAATGGGGCGACAAATTTGCGGCAAACGCTTCCATTTCATTGGCTGAACCGTAAATATCTTTACCGCCATACGCTTCAATATATACCTCAAACGGCAATAACTGATCCAATAACCACAAACCTTCTTCATTACTGAAAGACTGATGGAATATTACTTTGGACTGATTGCCTTTTTGTTCCACAACTACAGCACCGTTACTGCAAATATACTCTTCAATTTCAGGCAAACGCTGAAGAACCTCGCCCATCTCCCCAAATGCACGACCGCTGGCTACCGCTACCGTAATACCTTCTGCCATAGCTTCCTTCATGGCCTGAACCGTCACATCACTGATATGCTTATCCGTATCCACCAACGTACCGTCAACATCAGAAACAATTAACTTAATCGGCTTTTTTAAAAATTTCTTATCAAAAGTTGTAATATCCGCTGCCATTCAAAACCTCCGTCAACATCATCTTATATATCATTTCGGTAAAGAACTCATAACGTCATCACCGATTACCTTATAATTTAATACCTTTACTACTAATTATATCATACACAAATATACATCAGTTGAACTATTTCTTAAAAAAAATTCACTTATTTATCTTCCATAGCGAGCGAAGCAATGCGGAAAGAACCTAAATAACCTCTGAGCAACAGCGCTCCCGTACTCTGGGCAGAAAAAGGAGAATACATCTTCCGAAGCGACCTTTCCTACTCGCGAAGCGATAGGCTGAGAGCAAGGAAGATGTATTCTCCTTTTCACTCAGAGCAAAATGCTCAGAGACTATTTAGTTAAACGGCCAAATTGCTTTATACACCGCTTCCATGCCTGATTCCGGTACGATATGTTTCCACCCATCATAGAAATCCCCGGCACTGATGATTACCCCATCCTTATCATAAACAGCATAGGAAAAATAATGGATCATCTTCGCACGGCGATCGAGTGCAACTAAAAATACATCAGATGCCCCTTCCGGATACGACATTTTAACCCATACTTTTGTGTACTCACTATTAAGCTCAGCACTATCTTTATCTATAAAAAGCATCGTACCTTTGACATTTTTTCCGATATAATCCCAATCCGTAGCTGACGAAATACTATTTAGCGAAAAAGCTCCCAACAATAATATTCCTATTAAAAAAACACGTAAACACCTCATCCTCTACCCCCAATACCAAACACTAACTGAAACCTTTACTCATCATTATTTTGATTATACTACAAAAGTATATTGTAGGCATACAATCATTTTATATAACAAAACAACTCCCTCAAATTCACTATACGCAGCGAGCGAAGCAATGCTGCGTCTCCCCTCCCCACTAAATAATTTTCGAGCGTACAGCGCTATCGTTCCAAGCGAAAAAAAGATAAGCCATCTTCCGAAGCGACTTTTCCTATCAGCGAAGCTGTAGGCTAGGAGCAAGGGAGATGACTTATCTTTTTCATCTAACGAGCATATACGCTCGAAAATTATTTAGTTAATACATCTACGCAACGGTGGCACAATGTAGGATGTTCCGCATTCTGCCCTACTGTTTCACGATGAATCCAGCAGCGTTCGCATTTTTCATATTCGCTAGGTTTTACAACCACGCTCAAGTGACCTTCTTCGGTAGCAACCGCTTCAGCCGGAGCCGAATCGCGACCTTCTACCAAGTACGCTTCACTTACGATGAGTAAAGCAGCCAATTGATCTTTTACTTCATTCAAACGTTTGAACGCATCACCATCAGCATATACAGTGATGGATGCATCCAAGGAGTGACCGATAACTTTGTCCTGACGAGCAGTTTCCAAAGCTTTAGTAAGTTCAGAGCGAAGATCTAAGAGGTGGCTCCATTTTTCAGCCAACGCTTCGTCATAATGAACTTCTTTGCCGGTAGGCCAATCTTCAAGCATTACGCTTTCACGCATACCTTCTTCTTTTGGCATGTACTGCCATACTTCTTCAGCCGTGAAGGAAAGAACCGGAGCTACCATACGCACTAAGGTTGCTACGATTTCGTACATAGCAGTCTGAGCGCTACGACGAACTTGAGCTGTCGCTTTTTCAGCATACATAGTGTCTTTCATTACGTCTAAGTAGAAGGAGCTGAGATCAACCGTACAGAAGTTATGGATTGTATGATACAAGATATGGAATTCATAGTTTTCATACGCTTCCGTAACTTTGCGGCGTACTTCTTCTAAACGAAGGAGTGCCCATTTGTCGATTTCAGACAAGTTTTCATAAGCCACTTTATCCGTATTTGGATTGAAATCATCCAAGTTGCCCAATAAGAAGCGGAATGTGTTACGAATCTTACGATATACTTCGGATAACTGTTTTACGATATCTTTGGACAAACGAACGTCACCCTGGTAATCCGCGGAGGATACCCAAAGACGCATTACATCGGCACCGTATACATCAATGATATCGGAAGGAGCCACCGTATTACCTACGGATTTGGACATTTTACGACCTTCGCCGTCCACTACGAAGCCATGAGTCAATACGGAGTTGTAAGGTGCTTGACCGGTTGTAGCTACGCTGGTGAGCAAGGAAGAGTTGAACCAACCGCGATGTTGGTCGGAACCTTCAAGATACATAGCGCATGGTACATCAAGACCTTCGTTTTCCAAAACGCCGGCCCAAGAAGAACCGCTGTCGAACCAAACGTCCATGATATCTGTTTCTTTATGGAATTCACCATGACCGCAATGAGGGCAAGTGAAACCTTCAGGTAATAATTCCTTAGCCGTATGATTCCACCAAGCATCGGAGCCTTCTTTGGCAACCCAAGCCTGAACGGATTTGATAGTGTCATCGTTGACTACATAATCGCCGCAAGAATCGCAGTAGAATACAGGGATTGGCACGCCCCATACACGTTGACGGGAGATTACCCAGTCCCCGCGGTCCGCGATCATATTGTAGATGCGGTCATGGCCCCATTTAGGGATCCACTGTACCTGATTGTCGATAACATCAAGAGCTGCTTTACGGTAACCGTCAACGGAAGAGAACCACTGTTCAGTCGCACGATAGATTACCGGATTTTTACAACGCCAGCAGTGTGCGTATTGGTGACGCAAAGTACCTTTATGTAATAAAGCACCGTTATGAGCCAAGATTTTCAAGATAGGCACTTCGGCTTCATGAATCTCTTTGCCGGCCAACATTTCTTCCGTATCACCGTAACGATCGTTATCTACAGCGGCTACATAGTTACCGGTAGCATTAACGAAGGAAAGGATTTCTGTATTGATTTTGCCTTCTTTATTATATTTTTGAAAAATGCCAAAGTCTTCTTCGCCGTGTGCAGGAGCGGTATGAACGCAACCGGTACCGGCTTCAAGCGTTACATGGTCCCCCAATAACACTTTAACTTCACGGTTAACGAATGGATGCTTGAAGGTAGCCAATTCCAAATCGGAACCAGGGAATGTTTTAACTACTTTGTAGTCTTCAACTTGTGCATCTTTCATAGCGGATTCAACGAGTTCTACGGCCATCAAGTAGTATTCATCACCAACCTGAACCCATGCATATTCGAGGTCCGGATTTACGGAGATTGCCTGGGATGCAGGTAATGTCCAAGGCGTAGTTGTCCAGATTACGGCATACGCTTTAGCAGGATCCACATTTTCCGGCAAGGTGCGTTTTACTTCGTCTACATACGCATATTTTACATAGATAGAGAAGGATTTCTTTTCATGGTATTCGATTTCCGCTTCAGCCAAAGCTGTTTCGCAGTGAGTACACCAGTAAACAGTTTTAAGGCCTTTATAGATGTAGCCGCGTTTAGCCATTTCACCGAAGATACCGAGCTGTTTAACTTCAAAAGCAGGTTTCAAAGTCAAATACGGATCTTCAAAACGACCAAGCACACCGAAACGGATGAAGTCTTTTTTCTGTTCTTCCACGCACTGCAAAGCGTATTCTTTACATTTAGCGCGAAGGTCCAAAGGACTCATTTCATGACGGTTGAGGCCTGTATTTTTGATGATGGCATGTTCGATTGGCAAACCATGCGTATCCCAGCCGGGAATGTATGGAGTATAGTAACCCTGCATGGTTTTGTATTTCATGATGATATCTTTTAACGTTTTGTTAAGAGCATGGCCGATATGAAGTTTGCCGTTGGCATACGGAGGTCCGTCATGCAATACAAAGCTCTTATTGCCTTTTCTTAATTCCAAGCGTTTTTCATAGATTTTATTGTCTTCCCAGAATTTTAAATACTCAGGTTCCCGTTTTGGTAAATTGCCGCGCATAGGGAATTCTGTTGCGGGCAAATGCAAAGTTTTGCCGTAATCCATAAATACTCTCCTCTCAATAATAAAAAAAGCGCTCATCCCCGAAGGGACGAACGCGATAGTCCGTGGTACCACCCTACTGACTCTAAAAAGAGCCACTCACGCATATAACGGTGCTCACCGATAAAGTCGAAACTTCATATGCTCCCAAGTGATTCGTTATTTCTTCATTCACTGACCTCGCACCATCTGTCAGCTCGCTGAGAACTACCCGAAATAACCGTCTTTGTCATCGCATTCTATCATATGTGTAAAAAATTTTCTTATAACTAAAATACCCATAGCGATTTGCTATGGTATTTTGCCTTAGCTAGAGTATAGAGAAGTACCTTCATTTTGTCAAGTCATTTCACATGTACTTTTTGTAAAAAAAGTGTATAATTAACACATCTACTAACAACTCTAAAAGGAGGATTTATATGCTCGCTTGGCAACGTACTGTATACATTTGTTTCTTCGGTGCGTTCTTATCGGCATTAGGTCTCAGTCAATTAGCCCCTCTCCTGCCGATTTATCTAAACGAACTGGGTGTCACCGCCACAAATGAAACAGCCTATTGGTCAGGTCTCGCCATGGGCATCACCTATTTGGTGGTTGCTATAGTTTCTCCCTATTGGGGGCGCTTAGCGGACCGCAAAGGTCGCAAACTCTCATTATTAAGAGCCAGTTTTGGGATGATGATCTGCAATTTACTCATGTGCTTCGTCCAAACACCGACTCAACTCGTTCTGGTACGTCTCTTACACGGAACCGTATCCGGCTTTTTCTCAGGCTCCATTATTCTCGTAGCTGCGGAAACTCCGGAAGAGAAAACCGGCTGGGCTCTATCCATATTAGCCTCGTCTAATTTAGCCGGCTCACTAATCGGTCCGTTGATAGGCGGTTACTTAGCCGATACCTTTGGCGTCCGCTTCTCATTCTTCATTATAGCCTGTTTCTTAGGCGCCGCTTTTTTGCTCATCTTTTTCTTTGTTCACGAAGCCTTTACACCGCAACCTGACAAAGTGCCACATAGTTTCGCTGAATTACGGCGTCAATTACCGGACTTCCACGAATTATTAATCGTGGCTGTCTCCACGTTCATCTATGCATTATCTATGATGAGCTTACAGCCGATTATTACGGTTTATTTAAAAGAAATCTTGCCGCCGAATACGGCTCAAGTGGCTTCTCTGGCAGGTATTGTCTTTGCCTCCACAGGTTTTGCCCAAATGTTCAGCAGTTCCTACATGGGCAAATGGATTGATCGCATCGGTCCTCGACCTATTCTCATTGGCTCGCTTATCTATGTAGCACTCGTTACCATTCCGCAAGCCTATGTTACCTCGGCCTTGGAACTTGGCATTCTACGCTTTTTAACAGGTATAGGCCTTGCCGGTTTATTACCGTCACTCAACACCTATATTTCACGTCATACGCCTAAAGAAATTTCCGGCCAGGTCTTCTCCTATACTCAGACCACTCAGTTTCTCGGTTATTTCTTAGGGTCTGTGGGCGGTGCCCTCTTTATGGGGCAATTTGGTTTTACCGCTCTTTTCTGCGGAACCGGCCTCTTATTCTTAGCCAATGCGGCCTGGGTATATATAAAGCTAAGAGATTAATCATTTTATCTCGAAATATAGATATATTAACAAAAATAAAAAGCAGCCAAAACTGCCTTTTATTTAAAGCGTACTATTAATTTCTGCCTTAAAGCTCTCTATCATCGATTCATTACGACGATAATACGTCCATTTACCGAAGCGAGCTGACTCCAACAAACCTGCTCGTTGCATCAAATCCAAATAATGGGATACAGCCGATTGGGAAATACCTAATTTTTCTTGAATGCTCCCCACACAGACTCCTCCTTCAAACGAGTCTTCCTCAGTCATATGAAATCCCTGGGGCGGGAAGTGTTTCGACGGTTCTTTTAACCATTGTAAAATTTTTAGGCGGCTTTCATTAGATAGAGCTTTAAAAATATCTTGTAGTTGTTTATTAGTCATGTCTTAATTATATCTTATTTTTTAGATATGTCAATATGCATCATTTAAATATCTCTATATATTTAACAATAAAACGATTAGAATGCAGCATACAATAACACCAATTCTTTTGATTCTATCTATTTACTCTTCTCTGAAGCCAAAATGAATACAGTTGATAAAATAAGGACAAACCCAATAATATCAGTGATTAAAAACTCACTGCCTAATAGAGCCCACCCCAATAAGGCTGCTGAAATCGGTTCTATGGACGACAACACGGAACCCTTTACGGCGCCGATACGGCGTACCCCTTCCAAATAGGCATTGAAGGAAATAATCGTTCCCAGTACAACCACATTAAATAGAGCGATATACGTCCACATATCCCAATCACCGGGAACATCAAACGGTTTCGCCCACGGTGTAATTATAATTCCTGAAAACAGCATGGCGAACCCGACAATCGGACCTGTACCGTAACGCCGTAACAATGATACCGGCTGAATACTGTAAATGGCTACCGCTACGGCAGAAAGCAAGCCCCAAAAGAGAACCTTTTCATCAATTCCTTCGAATGATAACTTTCCCTGTAAAGCAATCATGGCCGTTCCTATGGTAGCCAACACAATACTGATAGCCTCACCGGGTGACGGCAATTTTAAATAACGTACCGCCATATACACAACAATAATAATCGGTGCTAAATACTGTAACACCGTAGCAATTCCGGCACCGGCGTAATAAATGGAACGAAAATAGGCATATTGACATAAAGCCATGCCGAGCAAGCCAAATACCAAGACACCGACTACATCTTTCGGTGTTTTAAACACTTCAAAAATTTTACCGCGACCTTGACAGTAAGCTGCCATTACCGTAACTACACCGGAAATTAATAAGCGTACTACCAGCAGCCATTCCGGCGTAATGCCACGCTGTTGTTGTAAAAATTGTGACGAGGTTCCCGACAGGCCCCATAAAATGCCACCCATTAGCGTCAAGCCGATACCAACTAAAAACTGTCTATCCATACTACTATCCTTTACATCATGACAACATCTATCGCTGATTCATAACCACATGATACCGCCCAAAAATACGGTACCGGCAACTCATTTTGAGTCTTCATACAATTAAATGGATAAAAACGACCGGCAATAAGCCGGTCGTTCTTTAATTATTGTCATTGTAACAAATTATAAAAGTCCTATCAAGCCAATAAATCCATGGCTACTTTAACTACAACTTTTAATACGCGGGAAGGTTCATCATTAACGGCACAGCATGGACGATGAATATCTTCAGGGAAGAAAATTACATAGGATCCGGAAGTAGCCAATACGAAGGCTTCATCACTGATTTCGGAAGCGTAGAAGTACAAGTCTTTATCATCATGTGCTTCAACTACTTTTTCAATACCATAGTCCGGAACAAAACCCATCTTTTCCTGTCCATCCACTACAAATTGCACATCTAAGTATTTCTTGTGTGCTTCAGGTCTTGTATCAGCCATTTTTTTAGTCGTTACATCTTGTACCAAAGCAAAAATATTATCACCATCAATATCATGACGGCCTAATTCCAATTTTTTAATATCCGTCGTCTTCAACCAATCAAGTACTTTTACCAACACAGGAGAATAACCGAGACCTTTGTAGTTTACGTTAACATTACCGAATATCATGATAAAAACCTTTCTTCTTTTTACACGGCTGATTTGCCGCCCCTTTAAAAATTAATTACAAATAAATTTACTGCTTACTGCCTATTCTTCTTCAGCAGTACCGTCAAATTTAGCTATAATAGCTTCTGCGGTCTTATGAGGTACTTCTTCATAAGAATTAAATTCCATATTAAATACGCCTTGACCTTGTGTCAAAGAACGTAATACGGTTACATAATCAAGCATTTCGGCAAACGGCACTTGCGCTTTAACAACGATAATGCCTTCCCGTTCACCTTGTTCCATGCCCAATACACGGCCACGACGACTGTTCAAATCGCCCATAACATCACCCATGAATACATCCGGTGCAAATACATTTACATTATATACAGGTTCCAACAATACCGGTTTAGCTTGCGGTACACCTTTTTTCAATGCTTGCGCTGCTGCTACTTTAAAGGCCAATTCTGAGGAGTCAACGGCATGATAGGAACCATCCAATAAGGTTACTTTTACACCGATCATAGGATAACCGGCCAACAAGCCTTTATCCAATGTTTCTTTAGCACCTTTTTCTACAGCCGGAATATACTGTCTAGGTACGGCACCGCCAAAGATTTTATCAACGAATTCAAAATCACTTTCAGCAGAAGGTTCGATTGAGATTTTAACATGACCGTATTGACCATGACCACCGCTTTGTTTCTTGTGCTTGCCTTCCACTTCTACCTGACCGCGAACCGTTTCACGATATGGAATATAAGGTTTTTCCAATTTAGCTTTCACACCGTATTTGCGTTCCATCTTTGTGAGGATATGTTCCAAATGAACTTCGCCCATACAACGAACTTGCATCTGACGGCCTTCCACATCTTTAACGACTACGCAAGTCGGATCTTCTTCCGAAATACGTTGTAACGCTGTAGCCAATTTTTCTTCTTCACCTTTCTTTTCCGGTACCATAGCTACCGTATGTAAAGGTTGTGGGAATCGAATCTGACGATATTTAACTTTAAAAGCAGGTGTAGCAAAGGTATCGCCCGTCTTAGTCACAGCTAATTTAGGGATGACAACGATATCACCGGCACGTGCTTCTGTAACCGGTACCTGCTGTTTACCGATAAGGGTATACATTTTGCCCCATTTTTCTTCCACGCCTTGAGTTACATTGAGAAGTTTGTCGCCTTCTTTTAACTCACCGGAAAATACACGTACAAAGCTTTGTTTACCGGCAAACGGATCTAATACAGTCTTAAATACAAAACCGGTAAATGGTTTATCTACATGAACAATGCGTTCTTCGCCCGTATCAACTTCTTCAGCGGTCATAACTCGTTTTGAAGCATCCGGCATATAGCGAATCATACGATCGAGTACTTGATCCATGCCGATGTTATTTGTGGCACTGCCGCACATAACGGCACAAACAGTACCGGCCAACAAGCCTTCACGAAGACCTTGGCGAATTTCTTCCAAAGTAAGTTCTTGTCCGTCCAAATATTTTTCCAATAATTCATCATTGGCTTCAGCGGCCGATTCTACGGTCATTTCACGGATTTCTTCAACTTTGGCGGATAATTCGTCCGGTACCGGAACTTCTGTCATTTTACCGTTTTCATACACATAAGCCGTTCGTTTTGCTACGTCAACAACACCTTTAAAATCAGGACCTTCACCGATAGGAATCTGCAGCGGCATGATGGCTTTACCGAATAATTCGTGCATTTTTTCAAGAGTTCCGAAGAAGTCGGCTCCTTCCATATCCATCTTATTGATGAAAGCCATGCGCGGCATCTGCAATTCTACCCCGTAATCCCATGCACGAATGGTATCTACTTCCACCCCTGAGGTAGCTGACAATACCATGAGCATGCCGTCGGAAGCACGTAATGCGGCACGTACTTCGCCATGGAATTCGGAATAACCCGGCGTATCAATGAAATTAATTTTATAATTTTTCCATTCGCAAGGTGCCATACCAAGCTGAATAGTTACATTACGTTTAATTTCTTCAGGTTCAAAATCCATAATATGTTTGTTGTCTTGCCCTTTACCGACGGATGCTACAGCGCCGCAAGCCAAAAGCAAAGATTCTACCAATGCTGTTTTGCCCGCACCGTCGTGAGATACAACAGCCACATTACGAATTAAATCACTAGCATATTCTTTCATATGAACCGCCTCCTTTAAAGCGCAGAAACGCAATTTACTGTATGTATTCGCTGTCAATGTATGAAATTCCTTTATATTTATTATACATTTTTCGAAATTATAATAAATTTTTTAAAAATGTCCTGTAAAATTGCACAAACAGCTTGCCAAAAACAACTATATAACGTAACATTAGAGAATATATATAAGGGTTCGGCAGCGTAACACGGTAGTTGAGTATTTTTTGAAGAGCCGAACACAAAGGGGGATTTTTTATGAGTGAACAATCAAAACAAGGGCAAGACCACAGTATGAAGCGTGGCCTTAAAAACCGTCACATGCAAATGATTGCCTTAGGCGCATCGGTTGGTACCGGCCTGTTTTACGGCTCGGCTCCGACGATCAAATTGGTAGGACCGGGTATTATTGCATCGTATGCATTGGCAGGCCTCTTTATTTTCTTTGTTATGCGCATGCTCGGCGAAATGGCGGTACGTGAACCGGTATCGGGTTCATTCAGCTATTTTGCCAACAAATATTGGAGCGGTTTTATGGGCTATTTAGCCGGCTGGAATTATTGGACTTTATTTATGCTTGCCGGCATGGCGGAATTAGCTGCTATCGCCGTGTATCTGGCCTATTGGTTCCCGGATATTCCGCATTGGCTTACCACATTACTGTGTCTGGTTATTATTACGGCCGTTAACTTAATCAATGTTAAGGCCTACGGCGAAGTTGAATTCTGGGCGTCCTTCATCAAAATCGGGGCCATCGTCAGCATGATTCTCTTCGGTTTCTATCTGATTTTTACCACCATGGGGTCCTTCCCGCACAACTTCCACAATTTATGGGATAACGGCGGTTTCTTCCCGAATGGTTCATGGGGCTTCCTTTGCTCCTTGGCAGTTGTTATGTTCTCCTTCGGCGGTGTCGATCTTATCGGGATTACAGCCGGTGAAGCAGAAGATCCTGAAAAAAGCTTACCAACAGCCATTAACGAATTGTTATTGCGTATCTTAATCTTCTACATTGGCACCATGGTTGTGCTCATGTCTTTAGCACCTTGGGATAAAGTTGGTCTCGAAGCCAGCCCGTTCGTTCAAATCTTTGAAGAAATCGGTATTTCGGCTGCGTCAAACATTTTGAACCTTGTCGTTCTTGTGGCCGCCTTATCCGTATTCAACAGTATTTTGTACAGTAACTCCCGTATGTTATACGGTTTGGCTCAAGCCGGTAACGCCCCTAAAATCTTCAGCTACTTAACTGTGCACGGTGTGCCGTTGGTCAGCACCCTATTCTCGGCCGGTTTAGCGTTAATTATCGTTTTAACAACGTACCTCTACCCACAGGCCGGCGAAGTATTCATGCACCTTTTGGCACTCGTAGTAGCCGGTCTCGTTATCAGCTGGTTCGTCATCATCGCCACACATATGAAATTCCGCAGCACCTTCATTCGCGAAGGTCGCCTCGATGAATTGAAATTCAAATCGCCACTTTATCCGTTCATCAACTACTTATGTATTTTATTCTTACTGGTAGTCGTAGCCGTTATGTGGCAAATGGACAGTTTCAAACCATCGGTAATCGCTATTCCGTTCTGGATTTTGTTCTTATATATTACATATAAGTTTAAAAAAGTTAAAAAATAAGTTTCAATAACTACAAAATTACCCCTTAAAGTCGGACTTAGTAAAGTCTGATTTTAAGGGGATTTTTTATACGCCCAATATATACTATCAACTCTTCATAACTGTTATTATTTTTCACAAAATGCACTATGGTATAATTAATCTATAATTGAATTACATAGCATCTCCCTACTATTTTTATAACAAAACAAGGAGGCCCTGTATGACACAACAAGTAAAACCGATTATGCATTTTAACCATGACACGTACTCTATCATCAAAGAATCCGATAGAGATGCCTTTCGCAGTTTTTTTGATCCTAAAGAACACGGCTTTAAACCCGTTTTCGACGGACACATCTTGTTGGGCCGGCTTCAAATGCCAATATGGCATCATCGAGGATAATCTATTTATCACTAATGTAGAAATTAATGAGTACACAGAATTTAAACCACGACTCTTTAACCGGGAGCCTATTATTTTAGAAAATTGGGGTAATGGTAAAAATGTAAACTATATTATAAAAACGTCAATCATCCGATTGCCTATACCGGTGATTTATTCATTGCCAATAATTTTATTACCGGTCGTAATCGTCCCAGATATAAACCTTCCTATCTTAATTACGAGACAATTCTACAACTTACCTTTGACCATGGTACATTGATTCACATAATCAATCATAGTGTAAGTCTCGAGGAAGTACGTACATATATGGATAACCACAACGATAGATTACCTGATGATTTGCCACCTATTTCTAAATACTTTGAATCCATATGGTAAAATAAAACGAGGCTCTGTTTTAGAGCCTCGTTTTATTTTGCCATTTTCTATTTTTCACTATAACTTCGCGGCGATGTATTAAAGTGTTTCTTAAACGCCTTATAAAAATTACTGGTATTACTGTACCCTAACATTCCTGCAATCATTTCAATGGATAAATCAGTACCTCGAAGCAACGCAGCCGCTCTATCCATACGATGTACCGTTACAATTTCGCTAAACGACTGGCCCGTTTCCTGGCGAATCAAATTAGAAATATAATTCGGATGATACGCCAAATCAGCCGCCATTTGTTTCAACGATACCGAATCTACATGTGTGCTTATGTACTGCATAATTTGTTCAATCAAACTGCCCTGCTCTAAAATCTGTTGCTGTGCTTTTTGCTCACGCGCCACCCCCAATAACAAGGCGGCCACCAATGATTGCAAAATTGCCTGTGTATCCTCTTGAGGGCTTGCATATTCAAAAACCATCAACTCCAAGAGACGACGCACATAGTGCGGTTTTTCAAAATGCAGATGAATAAAATTTTCGGAAAATTCATTATTCTGCGGTTCCAAGAAAAAGTTAAATACCTTTTTATCTGACGCCAGAATAGGAAAAAATGTCTTAAAGAACGCTTCTTTTTGAATTAAAACGCCGATGATTATAATATCTTCTTTACTGTCACCTTTAAGAGCATAGCCTGTATACGGTTGCCCGATATAACATTCATTTTCCTTTACTTTAATATAGTTATCTTGTGTATAACTGAGCGCACCGTAATCCCCTTGATAGGCAAAATTTAAAAAGAAAAAGTCATGACGATGAAAGACTTCTTCAACGTGCTGACCTTTAAAAACACAAATCATAATGGTTTCATCAGTATTCCCCGGCCATTGATAGGCACGTTCAGGATGAGTATCTCCGGATGATTTTAGCTTTGGCCAATGCTCAGTTATAAAAGCATTCCCCAACTGAGTCAAAGCTTCATTGAGTGTCTCTTGTTCCGGGGATATAGATTCTTCAAGTTCAGCGGCTGATTCAACTTTAACCGCATTAGTTTCTTTTTGCTGAGCTGTTACCGCCGCATCATCTTTTGTTACATTATCCTTAACATTTGATATTGCGGTTTTATTGTCCGATACTGCCTTCACCGACGTCACCATAGCCGTCTCCTCTTTTATAGCTATATCTGTTTGCTGTAGTTTTTCTTTCTTTTTATTCTTTTTATTCTTTTTTAACTTCTTATAATGAAGCTTTTTATTTTGTTTCTTCTTCGATTTTTTCTTCTTTTTTAGTTCTGTTTTCTTAGAAAGCTTCTTTTTAGCCTTCTTCAATTTCTCTTTATCTTTACGCTTTTTAGCCATATTATCTGCATACTACCTTTCCATTTCTTCGTAAGCTTCTTTTAAGTATATCATCAATCTTAAGATTTGCCACTATATATCTTACGTTTTAGCGTCGTCAGTATTCCGAAAGCAGACTATACTGTGGTTACACGTTAAAGCAAGACTGTTCTATTTTGAAAAATCCTATCGTTAATTTCCAATACTGACTGACATCAAAAGGAGGACATATGACTGAATTAGAAAAATTAAACGCCGGTTTGCCTTATAATTTTATGGATCCCGAAGTAGACGCACTCAAATTAAATGCCGTAAAAGGTTGTGAAGAGCTAAACGCCAAAGAGCGACGCAATCACATAGCCGTAGCAACGCCTGTAACCATCGGCAATGATGTATGGATCGGCGGCAACGTAACTATTTTGCCGGGCGTAAACATTGGTGACAAAGCCGTCATCGCCGCCGGTGCGGTGGTGACAAAAGATGTACCGGACAATACTGTAGCCGGCGGTGTACCGGCAAAGGTGATTAAAGAGTTGCCGTCGGAAGAGGAATAAAGACATAGAAAGACATATAAAATTTAATTTTAAAGCAAAAAATCCACATCGAAATCGATGCGGATTTTTTATTATGATCTCAAAAACTTTTATAACAATTTTAAGATGGATTTTCGCTCACATCGTCTTTAATATATTGCGTACCCAAATTAGTTGTGAGCATATCGCGCGTATACTTATATAGCGATGACGTCAGGCTGTTAGTTTCATCATAGTGGTTCGATTTAATATTCAAAATACCGCACACCATTTCATAGGCCAAGTCATTGGTAAAGTATTTATCCTTATTAGCCAACAGATTCTGATACGTTTCCGGGAATTTTTCAATATATTCATCAGAAAAATATGTGAACATCGGAATTCGAACCGTACCAAAGCCACCGAAATCAGGTGCCCGTCGTTTATCCGGAATCGTCGCATGATCGGAGTAATATAACATGGCCTGCATGTTGAGTTTTTCCTTACCGTATTCCCAAATCTGTTGCAAAATGGAATCTGTATAAGCAATTGAATCCATATAATTAGGAATCAAATCATATTTATCCGGCTCACTGAATTTAGCAAAACTTTGCGGATAACGATTAATAAAGTTGAAATGATTGCCCTTAAGATGAACGACCACAAAGTTATTTTTAGTCGGATCAATTTCATCGAGATACTCGAGTAATGACTCATCATACTGCACTTGATTAAGATTCTGCTTAGTCCACTTAGCCACGCCTGATGTATTAGCTACCAAGGTAACCGGTGTATCGGCACAGCCCAAATGGCCTTGATTGCTGTACCAGTGTGTCGTATAACCGGCCTTGTGCGCAATATCTATAATTGAACAAGATGTATAAAACTGCTTGTCGTTATATTGATTAAATTCAGTCAAAGCCCGTTCCAAACACGATACGGTATGAGCAATACAGGAATAACTGTTAGGATACAAAATAAAGTGGGCGTCTTTTTTCATCTCAGACAACCATGGCGTCGTTTCCTCACCCGTTCCGGTGAAAGCCGTCATATAATCACGAGAAGCCGATTCGCCAATGACAAGAATAATGGTCGACGGCTTTTTAAATGTCGGCTTAGCCGGCGTCACTTCCAGATTCTTCAAGCGTTCTTCCATATTCGTTTGATAGAGCATGGTAGTCTCAAAATACTCTTTAATGTCAAAGTACAATTCCACAATACCCGTACGAATAAATACACCCTTATGTTCTTTTGACATATAATAACCGAGCCAACCTACGACTACTGCCAGTAACACAGTCTGCCATAAAGATAAGGTCAAGGCCTCATATTGCAAATTAGCCCAAATAAATAAACTGTATGTAGCAACCAATCCAGCAAAAATAACGATATTGAAGAATACCGAAAACGATTTAAAGAACTCAATAATCTCATTGTAATGCGTTTCCTGCAGCATCATCATACCGTCTTCTGTCACACAGGAACGATAGAGGTAATAGTAAATCCACTGTGCCAACGGAATAAAGAAAATTAAAAATTCCACCGTTCCGATGAGAGGCATAAACAAGCCGGGTAGCACATCAAAGTGAAGCACCAGTACTTTAAAACTCATGAGCCAACCGATAATATACATGCCGAACACAGGATCGAAGTGAAAACCGAAGTCTGTGGAACTCTTACGATATGTAATAAAATATAATAACGGATACGTAACAATCCATGCCACGCCGGTCAATAAACTGCTGATTAAATACGGTGCACTCAACGAAACATCAGCCAATGCGACAGGCAAAACGGCTACTACCGCGCATGGTAAAAAGCGACGTAACTGTAAAAACGTTGCCTTATTGCCAAGTCCGCTTGAAACGGCTAAATAGTAAAAATACGAAAAGAAATATAACACTAACATTAAAACTATATATTTTATTTCCATAACAGACCCTCACCGAAAAACCCACAAATATCTCTATCTTTTCAGCATGCTTTTCAAGCAAAATAAATACAACAACATATAAAAAAAGTATCTCTTGATTACATACCATCTCTTTACAACTTTACATTTTCTTTACAGTACATTGTATCACAAAACTCATTATTATCGAAGAGTTTTAATGTAAAATTTTTAAACTTTTTTAGTAATTTTCAGGCCTGTGAACTTACTGTTTTTTCCTGTAATAAAGGCTTAAAACGCAAAAAACAGAAGACGGTTATGTCGGCAAAATTTGCCGATATAACCGTCTTCTGTATAATTCCCCTTATCCATGCGAAAGCACAGATATTATTTAATTATAGTCCCCGTTGCCGGTGGCTCTCACCCCACCGAGCAGACTTTTTGTTACCGGCGGCTCTCACCCCGCTCGGCTCTCTCTTATTGTTACGCTCTCTGCTCACTCAAAGTCCCCACATAACTCTCTCTCTTTAGCAGTATAAAACTGCTTAACTTCCCTTGACTGAAATCATTATACGTTCTTTTGTCTTCTGTGGCTAATATATACAGAAAACGGTTAGTTATAGTCTAATCCTATAACTAACCGTTAAGCAACCTGTTCGACTTATAAGAACGGCTTTACACTCTTTGTTTCTGCTCACCGTTTTAAAATCAAACACTTTGTGTATTTTTCTTCAATGCCTCAATATATTGGCGACAGTATTTACCGGCTGCTACTTTATTATGCAAGATATAACCGATTTCAATTTTCTCATCCACATCAAGAGGAATGGCCAAAATATTAGGACCATTTAATTTTTCACTAATAATGCCGGAACAAATCGTATAACCGTCAAGACCGATTAATAAATTAAACAAGGTAGCTCTGTCACAAACTACAATATCCTTGGCACTGTCGCAAGTGCTCAATATTTCTTCTGAAAAATAGAAGGAATTATGTTCACCTTGTTCATAAGAAAGCCGCGGAAACGGCGCCAAATCTTCCAAAGTTACCATATCTTTGGAAGCCAACGGACTAAACGAGCTGACAAACACATGCGGTCTGGCCGTAAATAAAGGATGGAATGTGAGATCATGCCGTTTAAATTCTTTACGCAAAATGGCTTCATTAAATTCATTAAGATATAAAATACCAATCTCACTACGCAAGCGCGCCACATCTTCAATAATTTCATATGTCTGTGTTTCACGAATACGGAAATCGTATTCATTCCCGCCATATGCCTGCAGTACATCAACAAAAGCTTCAACAGCAAAGGAATAATGCTGGGTGGAAACACAAAATTGATGTTTTACCGGCGTTTGCCCGAAATATTTTTCTTCAATCAGATTCGTCTGTTCAATAACCTGTCGGGCATATCCCAGAAATTCCTCTCCTTCGGTTGAAACAATAACCCCTTTATTGGTACGGGAGAAAATGGTAATCCCCAACTCCTGCTCCAATTCTTTAATGGCCGCTGTCAAACTCGGCTGAGCAATAAACAACTCCTTCGCCGCCTTATTAATTGATCCCTGTTTGGCAACGGTTACAATATATTTTAACTGCAATAGCGTCATATACCCACTTACCTCTGCTACTCTCTCTAATACTACAATATTTTTTCATACCGGATTTTAAATTTTTAAAATCGGCACCGACAAAATTCTCTATCTTTACTATAAAGGAAAACAAAAAGGACTGCAAGCATGGGAAAGTGTTTGCAGTCCATATAGGTTATTCAATTAAGCCACGCTACGTTTGGAACGAACAGCACGAGGGATAATATTGAAGGCCAATTGGTAAACAATGTAGCCGATAATAATAGCAATCGTACCGCCAATCATAGGCCCTTCACCGGACGCGTAGATTGCATATACAGAGTAAGCAATTGCTACAATGCTCAAACCGTAAATGCTGCGACGAGTGAATTTGGAAGCGCCTTCGACTTTTAATAATTTGTTAACGGCAATGCAGCAGAGAATATAAGGGAATACATTCGTTACAACAGCCAAGTTAACGAGGTTTTCAAACTGACGGCTCAAAGATTCGTTCATGGTCATGAAGGCCAAGATAGATTGAATCGTTAAGAGAATCAATAAACCGCGTACAGGTGCGTCAGCTTTGTTTACACGGCTGAATACTTTAGGGAACAAGCCTGCTTCAGCAGAGCTTTTGAAAACACGAGATAAAGTAAACTGCCAGCAAAGGATAGCACCGCAGCAAGAGATAACCATAGCAGCCATAACAATCTGGCCTACAGTTTCATTGAACATCTGCGCAAACACCATACCGAACGGTGCAGTGGAGTTCAATAAATCAACATTTGGTACAATCCCTGCCATAATATTAGTAGACAATACATAAATCACCGCTACTGCTAATGTGCCAAAGAACGTTGCAATTGGTACGTTTTTCTTTGGATTTTCTACAGCATCCATGTTAGCTGCTGCGGACTCAAAGCCCAAGAAACCCCAAAGAGTTAATGCGATGGATTCGCTAACTGCATCAAAGAAAGGCAGTTGGTTCGGATTCCATACAGCTGAATACAAACTCGGGTCAAACCAGAACCAGCCGAATACGCTGATGAATAATACCGGGATGATAGCCCCCCAAACTGTAATATTACTTATACGACCGGTTTTGGCATTACCGCCGAAATTAAGAACGGCAGCTAACCAAAGAAGCACGATAGTGGCTAAACTCATCTGTACCGGCGTCAAGGTTAAATTAAACAAAACAGCTGCGTAGCCTACTGCGGAAATCGCAATCGCTACGTTTGCAATTACAAGTGAAATGGCATAAGCATAGTTTGCCATAAAATGTCCGGTTCTGCCAAAAGAATACTCTGCATAGCCGCCAAGTCCACCGGTTTTTGTTGTGAACATGCCGCACTGTGCGAAAATGTGGGCCAATACTAAGGACCCTACGGCTGTAATCAGCCAGGACAAAACGGAAATGGTTCCTACTTCTGCAAGTTTAGTAGGCAACATAATAATCCCAGCACCCATCATGTTTGCTGCAACAAGGGTTGTAAGCTGGAATACAGACATTTTTTTAGCGGTGGTTTTCATGTATCAATCCCCTTTCTAATGTAGCTCAACATCTACAACTTAATAATCAGTGACCGCTATCGATACCAGTCCTTGCGGTTGTGCGTGGATGTGATATCGTATGAAACGTATTTCTATCTTTTATTTTATTTGACGACTTATTCTAACATCTATTGACAATTAATGAAAGTCTTTTTTTCAGTAAAAAAGGTCCACGAAACCTAGTCGCCATCAATGGTGGCAGCTGTTTTTCATAGGTCAATTCTCAAAGTGGGCATTATACCTGTCTTTTTAAAATTTTTACTCAAAATTTACCCCATTGGCGGACAAAAAATATTACACGAATTGAAGAAATATATATAAATCTCATATTTTAAACGAGGAGAATTTATTTGAACCACAATAAGTCTCAATTTTAGTCTATTTTTTCCTATGCCGATTAGGTATTTTAAGGGTCTATTCCGAAATAATTATGACTTTTTTCGAACTAAAACAGGGAGTGTCCACTGTACAAAGACATGTAAAATCAACCCGCCCGAAAATTTCAAGTTCAAGCCATTGTCAACCGACAGTGAACACTTTTACATTTTATAATTACACAGTCTGTTAATAACTATTCGTAACCGCTTAATTATAATGCATGGCTTAAAATTAACAGTTCGTTAATTAGCTACCTGTACTTGGTACTCTTTCACGATTTCATCTTCAAAAACCTGCATAGCTTGCAACGTCTTGGTTAAAAGCTCATCCAATTCCCAGCCCAGACGATCGGCCCCGTTTTTAATGACATCACGGGAACAACCGGCGGCAAATTTCTTATCCTTGAACTTTTTCTTCAAGCTCTTAAGTTCCATATCCTTCGTTGATTTCGACGGACGCATCAAGGCAGCTGCCCCGATTAAGCCGGTCAATTCATCGGCTGCATAGAGCCCATTTTCCATTAATTCTTTCGGCTCCCAATCAATGCAGATACCATAGCCGTGACAGCAAATCGAATAAATTTCATCATCAGCTACACCGGCGTTTTTTAAAAGTTCCTGCGCTTTAATACAATGTTCTTCCGGATACATTTCAAAATCCACATCATGCAACAGCCCTACCTGAGCCCAATAATCTGCCTCTTCACCAAAACCCAGCTCATTGGCATACCAACGCATAACGGCTTCTACCGTCAATGCATGCTGAATATGAAACGGTTCTTTATTATATTCTTTCAATAATGCCAAAGCATTTTCTCTCGTTAATGATGGTGTGTGCATACCCATACCTCCCTCAATTTCACGGCTCCATGGCATACTGCACCAAGCCGGTATAAAAAGATAGTTCACACCAAAAATCTAAACATCTCTTTGGTATGCACTATATAGTATAACATGATTAGACTGACCTGTAAAAAACAGGTGTATTGATAGCAAACTGATTCAGTCGGAATGATGGTTAAAAAAAGGCCGTCAGCCATACTGATTATACGTTTACGGCATCTAATTGATTGGCCCATTTAGCCAATTGAGCTTCTTCCTCAGCTACCTGTGCTTCACCGTTTTTACGTTGACGGGCCACACATTCAGGGGCGGTACCGCTATAATTTTTGCGGCCAGCCACGCAGGCTTCAATCGTAATAGCGTCTAAAATATCCGCTTCAAATACAGGTGAGATCTTTTTAAAATCATCCACTGTTAAATCCAATAAGACACAGTGATTCTGAATGCAATGCTGAACCGCTTCACCTACAATGGCATGAGCTTCACGGAACGGTACGCCTTTTTTCGCCAAATAATCAGCCATATCAGTAGCATTGGAGAAATCGTTGGCCAATACAGCATACGTTTTTTCGCTATTTACGGTCATCTGACGGAGCATATCCGCCGTGATAGATAAAGCGAATTGCAAGGTATCGATAGCATCAAAAATACCTTCTTTATCTTCCTGCAAATCCTTGTTATAGGTAAGTGGCAAGCCTTTCATCGTTGTTAAAAGGCCTAATAAATGACCGTAAATACGACCGGTTTTACTACGCACAAGTTCACATACGTCAGGATTTTTCTTCTGCGGCATAATACTGGAACCGGTGCAATGTGCATCATCAAGCTCAATAAAACCGAATTCCGTGCTGGACCACATAATCATTTCTTCGCTGAGACGACTTAAATGCATCATCGTCGTAGCGGCAAAATGTAAAAATTCAAGGACATAATCACGATCACTCACCGCATCCATACTGTTTTCGTAAATTTTGCCGAAATTCAATAGTTCCTGCGTATAACTTTGATCGATCGGATACGTCGTACCGGCTAAAGCACCGGCTCCCAACGGCATTACGTCGGCATGTTTATAAATGAGCGGCAAATGATCAAAATCGCGACTAAACATGGAGAAATAAGCCATCATATGATGCGCAAATAATACAGGTTGAGCCCGTTGTAAATGGGTGTAACCGGGCATAATCACGTCTTGGTGCTTTTCAGCCACTTCAAGCAAAGCTTTTTGCAAGTTCACCAATAATTCGCCCATGTGAACGACTGTTTTACGCACATACATATGTAAATCAACAGCCACCTGGTCGTTACGGCTGCGGCCCGTATGCAAACGGCCGCCCGCTTCACCGATAGCGTCAGTCAAGCGTTTTTCAATATTCATATGGATATCTTCAAGTGCCACAGAGAAATCAAACGTACCAGCTTCAATCTGTCCCAAAATATCGTTTAAACCGGCCACAATCGCATCACAATCGGCCTGCGAAATAATTCCCTGTTTCGCCAACATCTTGGCATGTGCTTTACTGCCTGTAATATCTTCCGCATACATCCGGGCATCAAAAGCGATAGAGGACGTAAAGTCCTCTACCGCTTTGTCAGTTCCCTTTGTAAAACGGCCACCCCAAAGTTTAGCCATTTATTTACCTGCTTTCTCTTTCATTAATGCATTAATTTTAAGCGGCAAACCGAAGAGATTGATAAACCCTTCTGCATCAGCCTGGTTATATACATCATCTTCTTCGAAGGTTACGAATTCCTGATTATATAAGGAATATGGTGATGTAGCACCGGCACTGATAATATTGCCTTTGTAAAGTTTCAAGTTAATCGTACCGGTTACGGTTTTCTGAGTTTCATCCACAAATGCCTGTAAAGCAGCCATCAATGGTGCAAACCACATACCGTCATATACGAGCTCTGCATATTTATTAGCTACCAATTCTTTGTAGTGGTAAGTAGCTCTGTCGAGGCAGAGGTATTCCAATTCACGATGTGCATACATGATGATGGCACCGCCCGGATTTTCATACACGCCACGAGATTTCATGCCTACCAAACGGTTTTCAACGATATCAACGATACCCACACCGTTAGCAGCACCCAACTCGTTCAAAGTCTGTAATAATTCGAGCGGAGTGCCGGTTTTGCCGTTAACAGCTACCGGAACACCTTCTTTGAAATCGATGGATACCATGGTTGGTGTATCAGGTGCTTCTTCCGGAGATTTGCAAACTAAATGTACGTCATTTTTAGGTGCATTGGCAGGATCTTCAAGGTCGCCGCCTTCATGGGATAAATGCCATACGTTCTGGTCCATGCTGTATGGATGAGATTTGGTAGCTACTACCGGAATATCATGTTTTGCCGCGAATTCCATGCAATCTTCACGGGATTTGAGTTCCCATTCACGCCATGGAGCGATAATTTTAGTATTTGGAGCCAATGCTTTAATAGTCAATTCAAAACGAACTTGGTCATTCCCTTTACCGGTTGCACCGTGGGCGATAGCATCAGCACCTTCGGCTTTAGCTACTTCAACCAATTTTTTGGCAATTAAAGGACGGGCAAAGGAAGTACCTAATAAATATTTACCTTCATATACAGCACCGGCTTTAACAGTCGGCCAGATGTAATCGGCTACGAATTCTTCTTTAACGTCCAAAATATATGCTTTAGATGCGCCGGATTTAATCGCTTTCTTTTCAACCGCTGCATAATCTTCTGGTTGACCGAGGTTACAGCATACAGCAATAACTTCACAGCCGTAGTTTTCTTTTAACCACGGAATAATTACGGATGTATCAAGGCCGCCGGAATAGGCTAATACTACTTTTTTAATATCACTCATTATAAACACCTCTTTGAATAATCAGTTACTTAAGTTGCTATCTTTCATGTGTAACATTATACATAGTTGTGAATATTAATACAAGTATTTTTGCAAAAAAATACAGAAATTTTTATTTTGGCACATTATATTGCATCAACCCGTAACTTTCACCGCTGACCGAAGAGAAATAATGCGTGCCAACCGTCGCCTTAAGACCGCTGACCGCGCCCAGCACAAAGGCAGCCGTACGCAAAGTATATTCTTCGCCCGGCGGATAGCCTATATTCTGCAACTCACGCGGTTGTTGATCCCCTAACGCATACATAATATTAATATTGGTATCGAGGTTTTTATCTTCACCATTGACCCAATGATTAGGCAATAAATTAGCACTGCCGATAACGGCCACCTGGCGCCCCGATGACTGAGCCGCCAATTGTACCACCTTGCCGAATGTGTATAATTCCTCATAGCTTAAATGGCCCATGGTAAGGCGTACAATCTGCTTATTGCCAAGCCCCTGATCCGATAAAAAATGGAGCGGAATCGTCGCTGTATGATGTAAAAAATAATCATCCGTAGAAATAATCGGCAAACTGTCCAAAATACTGGTCATCGGAATACCCATACGCTCGCTGTGTTTGAGCAAGGCACCGTTAAATACACTGTCTGTTTCCATGCCCACCGTAAATGTCGTGCCGTTCGATAAAGGAATGGCACCGCGCAAACGCGACTGAGGACTGTAACCGATGGCATCATTTAAGGTCAGCTGATACCGGCTTAATATTAAAATAGTTTGCGGCTTGCTCGCTTTAATAGCCGCTGCCGCTTGCTCCATGGCACTGATTACTTCATTATACGCACTGCGATCGGTCGCCACCGCTTCATAATAGCGTAAAGGAGCCGGCCAAAAAGAAACACTAACAATACGACCCTTCATCGAAACCTCCTTATCAAACTCTATATCACCCTAAATCAAAAATTCTGATACTGACTCTTGATTTAAAGGCTATTCTATTTAAAACTAATCCAACACTCCTTATAGTATTTATTTTATTTTACTATGAATGTATGCAAAAACACTAGATTATTTTTTCACTTATGGTATGATAGAGCCATGAAACTATTATTTAAATTATTTATTACTCTTATCGTGTTAGGACTTGGTCTGTACTGGTTTGCCGGTTATACGCCAAACGAAACAGGCTCACAACGAAGCCCTTACACGACTCGAGAACAAACTTTAGAATCAACCGAAGACCAATTGAGCCGTACCGAGCGTATCAATCGTTTGTTCCCCTTCAAAGAGGCCGTTGAAAAGGCTCTTAATCAACGAGTACCAAGTAATCAGCGCGTGAAAGGAGACGAAATCAGCCAGAATTTAAAAGATGCGTTGGTTGCTACTGAAGATAAACGGTATTACGAACACGGTGCCATTGATGTATTCGGCATTGGTCGGGCGTTTTATACTAATTTAACCGCCGGCCATACCGTCGAAGGTGGCAGTACAATTACCCAGCAGTTGGTAAAAAATCTTTTCTTATCATCCAAGCGTATTATGTCGCGCAAAGTAGAAGAAGTGATTTTAGCATATCTGATGGAATTGTATTATACCAAAGACGAAATTTTGACTATGTATCTTAATACAATATATTACGGTAATAATTATTATGGTATTGAACAAGCGTCTAAAGGCTACTTCAATACTACACCGGCTAAACTGACCTTAGGTCAGGCAGCTTTAATGGCCGGCATGCCGCAAGCACCGTCCTATTATAATCCGATTACCAATTTTAAAGCGGCTAAAGAGCGGCAGCGTACGGTACTTACCTTGATGACTCAGCAAGGTATCATTTCCAATCGGGAAGCAGATAAGGCCTATTATGCCAATCTGAATTTACAAAAGAACGCCGCTACAGATGATGAACTCAAAGAGACCACCACGCCTAATCATAGCAATACCGGCGACTCTGACAGTTCTAACTCCCAAAATAACTCCGATACTCGACCAAGTAAATCGAGCACGAGCCAATCACCAAATAAATTCTCAATTGATGAGTAGACCTAATTCCAAAAGCTCATATAACTCAAAGGCAACCACTGTTGCACCGCTTTCCCAAAAGGAACAGCCTTATACAACAAGTGGTTGCCTTTTTGCTTTTTGAGTAACAGACTATTACATTTGATCAGCCTGTAATTTAGTACATTTTTTAGCAGCTCTATCATAGGTATAAAGCCCCGAGTGAGTAATATGTGCTTCTTCCAGTATAGTCAAAATTTTGGCTAGGTCAGCCTGCGCACAAAGAATACAGAGACCACACATATTATGTAATGCCTCGGGAGTCGGTATCAACTGCAACTTAATACCTTCCGCCAGCAACAATTTCTCTGCCTTATAAGCAAAGTAATAATTAGTAAATACTATTAAACTTTCCATAATCGGCCTTTCTCGTATCTGGGCAATGCCCTGCTACAAAGTTATCATCGACTCTGTGAGCATCGCTTCCGTAATGGCATAAAGATTAGTAATGGAGCCGACAGCTACCTTTTCTTTCAAGCCGTAAAAATCAAGGCAAATGCCACAAGCAGCAATATCGACACCGGCTTCAACCAAATTTTGTAAGTTTTCAAGATGTGGCGACTCTTGTGTCACCATTTTAACACCGCTGTTAATAAAATAAATTTTAGCCGGTTTCACATCAGATTCCGCCAAGCAGAACATAAACGTTTTCATCAAGGTGCGTCCCAGCGCTTCATTTCCCTCACCTAAATAATCTTTAGTAATTAAAAGAACTTTGCCGCCGAAGTTTTGATGGGAATCAAGAACTGAAGGATTTTCTTTTCCAATCACTGCAGAGTCTTTGGCCGCCGACGGTGTCGCAACCGTCTCAGTTAATACCGTTGTATTCTTAGCTCCGGCCGGAACCAAAGTTAAATAATGTGTTTTATCATCAGTCACAACGGTTACCTCACACTGTCTGGACTTACCGAACTTGGTCACATTGTCACGACTCACTTCATTATCTACAAGGGTTGTAATAACCGCCCCCGGATGTTCTTCCATAGCCTTTTTGGTAGCAATAACCGGCATCGGACACAACGATCCGCACATATCAACTACAACACTTCCCTGTACAAGCCACTCTTTTTTCACATCATTCGGTACTTCTTTCATAGAGCTTGCATCAACTCCATAGACCGCCTTAATCTCATCGGACATAAACGTCAAAATCTCCTCTCGCTACGACCTTGCCAATCACACGAGCCGCACTCACCCCTGATTGACGCAAGGATTCAACCAATTCTTCCGCCTCTGTCGCCGGAATTGCCAACAATAACCCACCCGACGTTTGCGGATCAAAACAAATATCACTCCATACCGGTGCAAGCTCAGCCAAACCGGCCACAGCCGTAACAGCTTTACGATTACCGTATGTAGCTGCCGGAACCAGCCCCATCTCGGCGGCTTCTGCCACATGAGGGAACAAAGGCAATTTAGCCGTATCAATTTCCAAAGATACGCCGCTACTTGCGGCCATTTCTGAACCGTGTCCCATCAAACTAAAGCCGGTAATATCAGTGCACGCATGGATCGTAAAATTTTGTGCTACTTCACATGCGATTTTATTAAGGCTACTCATACTCGCCACAGCCGCCTCGGTGCCTGCCGGGAACAATCCCCCCTTTAAAGCGGTACTCATAATCCCTGTGCCCAAGGCTTTTGTTAAAACCAGCACATCACCTTCACGAGCTCCGCCATTTTGCCAAACTGCTTTAGGATTTACTTGCCCCGTTACGGCAAGGCCGAATACAGGCGTTTCGTTTTCAATACTATGACCGCCCAACACGACCACACCGGCCTCTTCAAGTATCTCCATGGCACCTTTAAGGACTTCCGTCAAAGCGCCGGCTTCTACAAGCGGCACCGGAAATCCCACGATATTAAGTGCCGTCAAAGGCCGACCGCCCATAGCATACACATCACTTAAACTATTGGCTGCCGCAATACGACCAAACATATAAGGTTCATCTACAACGGGTGTGAAAAAATCAACCGTCTGCACCATGCCGACGTCATCACTTAAAACATATACCCCTGCATCTTCCGCACCGCCCATGGCCGTTAAAACATACTCATTCGTAGGAAATTTTACCGACTGAAGCACGGAGTTCAATATATGAGGTCCCAATTTACACGCACAACCGCCCTTCGCGGCATACGGCGTCAATTTAATCAACCGCATCACCTTCCTGTACTTTGTCCGAGGAATTAACATCAACGTTAGACTCCGCAGAAACCTTTACCGTTTCTGCTTTTCTTGCCGCTTCGGCCGCTTCCGCTTCAGCCGAACGCAACACAATCTTTTTAACAGCCTTCTCAAATTTAGGCCGGGACAGCATCACTTGATGTCCACAACCTTGACAAACAATCGTGAAATCCGTGCCGATGCGCTTAACCTCCCATTCAGCACTTCCGCAAGGATGAGACTTTTTCATTTTTACCACATCACCTACATAATATCGTACAAATGCCATTGCATATCCCCTTCTTCGATTCACAATTAATAAATTCAAAATGTGTTTCTTGCTTTTAATAATGCTCGCTAATTGAACCTTAATTATTTTCTATTATATACCATTTAACTCTGTATGCCGAACACATTATATGCAATACACCATAGTATTCGTAATATAAACCAATCAGAACATACCCAAACAAAGTCATTTTCCCTATAAAATGCCGAGACATGTATAAACTTTAATTCCTACTAAAATATAGGAATTCTCATTTTAAAACTTGAATCAGTGACATTCATTCTCAATCGTAACATTATGACCACCATGGTCACTTCTGAACTCCTATACTCCAAAAAGTCAATAAATACGCCTATTGATAAGCATTATCAAATAAAACTTTTTTATTTTTTTCGAATTTCAAGGCTTGATTTTCTCAATTTCATGGGCTATAATGTAATCAACAATGATTATTTATTAGTTTAAATTGTTGTGAAGTATAAGTGTATTTCAAAGCTATTGTAATTTTTTACTTTATTATGTAAGTACATTATGTATTGTGTCTAAGTTGTCACAACAAAAAGGAGAGATTAACATGTCAGAATTAAAAGGTACAAAAACTGAACAAAACTTACAGGCCGCTTTTGCCGGTGAATCTCAAGCCAATCGTAAATATACATATTACGCTTCTGCAGCTCGCAAAGCCGGTTTAAACAAAATTGCCGATTTCTTTGAAGAAACTGCTGTAAACGAAAGTGCTCATGCTAAAGTTTGGTTCAAATTGTTACATGGTGGCGATGTTAGTGCTGATGCTGCTGTAAACTTAAAAGATGCAGCTGCCGGTGAAAACTACGAACACACTGAAATGTACCCTGAATTTGCTAAAGTAGCAAAAGAAGAAGGTTTTGCTAAAATCGCATTCCTTTTTGAACAAGTTGGTAAAATCGAAGCTCGCCATGAAGAACGTTATCTTGAACTTTTAAGCTATGTAAACGGCGGTAAAGTATTCAAACGCGAAGAACCGGTTGCTTGGATTTGCGCTAACTGCGGTTACATCCATGTTGGTACTGAAGCTCCTCAGGTTTGCCCTGTATGTGCTCATCCACAGGCTTTCTTCTCCCAACACAGCGAAACTCTTTTATAATTTGATGTAAGTAACAATTTAGAATATACTCAAGTGAGCAAATTTTAAAGTAAGCAAGTGTTATTTATATTTATAACAAGTGTTGTCTAAGGAAATAAGTTTTTCTCTCACTATATGTATGTAAAGTTCAAAATGTTGCTAACGCCAAGTGGCGTAACATAATTTAAGAAACCAAGTGGTTTCAATCAAAAGAAAAAAGCTCCTTTCGGAGCTTTTTTCTTTTTGAATTTTAGCTATCTATTACGTTATAAAACAAAGCAGATACACCTAAATATATAAAATAGCGGCGTCATAAGGCGCCGCTTTATAAATCCTATATAATTATGTATGCAACATGCCATCCTTAAACTGCCAACGACTATCGCCTACAGCATTCGCTTCCGATTCATTATGAGTAACCCACAAACAAGGGATACGCCATTCCTTAATAATAGCTACAATATCATTCTGTACCTGTTCGCGCAATGTCCAATCTAAAGCCGATAAGGGCTCATCTAAGAGCAATATGCACGGTTTAGCATATAAAGCTCTCCCCAAGGCCACACGCTGTTGCTCACCGCCGGATAATTTGCCGGCTTTCGTATTAGTATATTGTTCTAAATGGAGCCGTTCCAAAATTCGACTCAATAACTCTTCATCACCACGTTTACTATACGTGATATTATGAACCACGTTCATATGAGAGAATACCACATTCCCCTGTGGCATATACCCCACTTCACGACCCTGCGGTTTTACAAATATATTTTTCTCTTTATGAAACCAATAGATTCCATCATGGCGAATAAAACCGTCTTTTGGCTTGATGAGTCCGGCCAAACTTTTTAGCAAAGTAGACTTGCCATTCCCGGAAGCCCCTGTTAGGGCTGTAATTCCTTCATTTAACGCACCCTTGCCCTGTACCAGAATGGTAGGACGTTGTACTTTAATATCAAATTCTATCATACTGTCTCCTACCGTTCTTCCCGATACTGGAATAAAGATCCCTTGGTAATAAAATGAACCGTCCATAATAGCCCCAACGTAAGGGCACATATATAGAGAACCAAGGTAAAGGCCCCTTCATAATCACCGAATTCGACCAAGGAATAAATCGCAAGCGGCATAGTACGAGTTACACCCGGAATGTTACCGGCAATCAGAATAGTGGCACCAAATTCGCCTAAAGCACGACTAAAGGCTAAGATACTGCCTGTTAAAATACCTTTCCACGCAAGCGGTATAGAAATCGTAAAGAAGATACGAAGCTCCGATGCCCCTAACGTACGTGCCACATCCTCAACCGACGGATCAATGGATCCCAATGCGGAACGCACAGTCTGATAAAACAAAGGAAAACCGATAATCGAAGATGCCAGCACCGCTCCGGCTTTAGCAAAAACAACCTGCCAGCCATTAGCATCGAGCCAAGCGCCAAAACTATTACCGGGAGTAAATATAACAAGTAACATAAAGCCCACTACTACCGGCGGCAATACAAGCGGCAAAGTAACGACGGAGTCAATCAATGCCTTACCGGGAAACGAATAACGTTTTAAAATATAACAAAGCAACAATCCTACTACCATTATATTAAACAGTGCTATACAAGCTACTTCCAGTGATAGCCATAATGGAGTCATACGCCACAACCTTTCAAAAGAACCCTATAATCTGCAACAGGCGGTTCACACCTGAACCGCCTATGCATTCTTATATACTCTGTCAATGACTGTTCGTCATTTTATTTTGCGCTGTTAGCTACACTGGTGAAACCGTATTTTTGTAAAATTTGCTGAGCCTCGTTGCTCGTTAAGTATTCATAGAATTGCTGTGCCAATTCATTGTCGTACTTAGTTACAATACCGATAGGATAACGGATTGGAGCATGGCTGTCATTTGGAGCAACCGCCGCCACTTCTACACGATCTTTTAAATCCATTGCATCTGTCTTATATACAAAACCTGCATCAGCAGAACCTTCGGCTACATAAGCACCTACGGCTTTAACATCTTTAGCGTAAACGATTTTGCTTTCTACCTGATCCCAGAGGTTCAATTTAGTCAAAGTCTGTTTAGCATATTTACCGGCCGGAACTGTTTCAACCGTGCCGATGGCTAAACGGTTAACGCTAGGTAATTGGTCAATAGTAATTTTTTCTTTACCCTTAGGTACGATTAATACCAAAGAGTTTTCTACCAATGGTTTTACTTTAGTAACTAAGTTCTTTTCTTTCAATTGGTTCATATTTTTTTCGTCAGCGGAAATGAAAATGCTGGCCGGAGCGCCGGTTTCAATTTGCTGACGTAATGTGCCGGAGCCGCCGAAATTAAGGGTAATCTGTGTCGGATCCAAGTGACGCGACTTCACAAAATTATCCTTCAATTCATTAGCCGCCGCTTGCAAGCTGGCCGCCGCCGACACCGTAATTGTTTGCGATTTCGTTGCCTGATCATCCTTTTTATCCGACTGAGTCCCACCACAGCCGGCTACAACCAAAGCCATAGCACTTAATGCAACTAACAACAACTTTTTGTACCGTTTCATATACATTGCCTCCTTTTTCCCGTCCCATTCGGGCTTTAACATTACGTTTACAAAGCTACATTACAGAGTATATATCCGTTACATCATCATTTGAGCGACTATTTGTCAACTCATTATATTCTTATTATGACATAAATATTATTAAATTCAAAGGTTTTAATTCCCTATTTTTTAGCGGTATTTAAAACAAGAACTTAATCACTTTCTTATATAGCTGCAAGAATCAAACCTACTCACCAATTTATTAGTAAAACCGCGGCCTTTTAAAGGTTGTTTTTTTATACACAATTGGGTATAGTATAGATAGATTTACACTAAAGGAGGACATCGCCGTGGGGTTATTTCTACATATTTTCTGGACAAGTGTCGTACCTATTTTGGCCTTAGTCGCCGTAGGTTTTATATTAGATAAAAAATTTAATCTGGATTTGCGCTCATTAAGTAAGTTAAACTTCTTTATCTTACTACCGGCGTATGTATTTCGGTCTCTATATACAGCTCACCTGACACTCGAAAGTGTAGGCATCTCCGTCTGTGCCTTTATTATTCTGTTCTCTAACAGTTACATGGCCTTGGGCGTTTCCAAGTTTATGGGTTACGATCGCAAAAAGGCGCAGATTGTACGTAACGCTACCATGTTCAATAACGGCGGTAACATCGGTATCGCTATTGCCACTTTCGTCTTTTCCAACGAACCGTATATCGTAAACGGGCAAACACCGTATTTAGATGTGGCCATCGTCGGCGTAATCGCCACATTTATTATTCAAACAATCTTCTGTAATACCCTGGGCTTTTATCAAGCCGGCTCCGGTTTGCTCACACGCCATGATGCCCTCAAATTAGTATTTCATATGCCGGTGCTGTATGCAGCTCCGTTAGCACTGTTAGCTCGACTCATTCCGTATGATTTAACCTCGTTAGTACTCTGGTCGCCACTCAATATTTTCGCCAATGCCTTCGTAGGTATGGCCATGATTACCTTGGGCGTCCAAATGAGCCGTACCCCTTATAATTTTTTCAAAAAAGACGTTATCGTCACTACGTCACTCCGACTTATCGGCGGTCCGCTCTTAGCCAGCTTTGTAATGCTCCTTTATATCGTATTTTATGAACCGGTAAATCCTATTTCCGCGCAAGCCGTTATTATTACCTATAGTGTACCGTCGGCAGTCAATACGGCCCTGATTGCCTTTGAAATGAAGAACAACCCGGAATTTGCTACCCAGATTGTTATGTCCACTACCATTCTATCGGCCGTCACCATGCCGTTGGCCATACTCTTTGCATACTACATGTTCCCGGTATAAACAATTGGCAATTAAAGGCTTCGTATCTTAGCCGCTGAATATGCTTAGGAATACAATATTTTACATGAATATATTTTAACTAAATATGCATATCAAAAATAAAGCACTATCAGTTTCGACTGATGGTGCTTTTCTTTTATTTTCAGCATTATTACAGATTATCATAGTTAACATGTCAATCTTCTATCCATATTCAGCAGAATTTTTATAAATCATTATTGCATTTTTATGCATACAAGTTTATAATGCCAATTACAGAATTTTTATTCAAATATTGCGTATATTCACTCCATCAAACCTTAATGATTAAGTCACAATCATTTGATAATTCTTTTATTAATATACGACAGACAAAGTTAACAACCGAATTTTTATTCACATTATAGAAGTATTAAATCATACCGAAAGGAGCCATTCATATGACCAAAGTCAGCATTCTCGGTGCTACCGGTTACGCCGGTGCCGAATTAGTCAAATTACTATTGCAACATCCAAATGTAACCCTAACACATATTACATCCGAAAGCCATACCGGCCAAGCCTTAGCCGATGTATATCCACATTTGCGAAGCATTACCGACCTGACTTTGGAAAGCATGGAAAACCTTGAAGCCATTGCCACTGACAGTGATTTTATTTTTATCGCCCTGCCTCACGGTCATGCTATGAGCGTCGGTAAAGCCTTAGCCCACACAGCGGTGCGAATTATCGACTTGGGCTCCGACTACCGCTTCAATGCCCCTAAAGTCTATGAAGCTTGGTACCACGTACCGCATACCCATCCCGATGCTCACAGCGTCTACGGACTGGCCAAATTAAATCGTGAAGCCATTAAATCCGCCAAAATCATCGGCAATGCCGGTTGCTATACGACAGCTTCCATCTTAGCGTTAGCCCCATTGGTAAAAAACCATCTGATTAAAACCGATTCCATCATCATCGATGCTAAATCCGGCACATCCGGTGCCGGACGCAGTGCCAAACTTGATACGCATTATCCTGAGTTTTATGACGCTTTTAAAGCCTACGGCGTAGCAACTCATCGCCACACACCGGAAATAGAGGCCGCACTTACGAAGCTAAACGGTTCAACCGTTATGCTCAACTTTCCCCCCCATCTGGTGCCTATGAGTCGCGGTATTCTGGCTACAGCCTATGCCAACTTAAACGAAGGCATTACACCGGCGTTAGTGAGTGAGGCTTTTGAAAACGCTTACAACGCAGAGCCTTTCGTCCGATTATTGGGGCAAAACGCATATCCAAACACCAAATATGTGTGCGGTTCCAATTTCATCGACATTGCTTGGCACATCGATGAGCGTACACAACGCGTCATTGTCCTAAGCGCCATCGATAATCTCGTCAAAGGGGGCGCCGTTTATAACGAAGCAACTCTCAAAAAATCATGAACGAACATGATATTACCGTCACTGTCGAACTTAATGAAGGCGATGCCAATGCCACCGTTTGGACCTGTGACCTCACCTATGATTACGTGAAAATTAACGGCGAATATCACACCTGATGCACCGGAGTTTTTAACCGTAAGCTCTTGCATCAACTGTATCAACTGTATCAACTGTATCAGCGCTATATTAGCCGGGCTTAACTTAATTATCTTGCCCTAGCTTGCATCACATTACCTTACCTGTCCTAATCGCTTCGAAAAGGAGTCTCCTATGATAAACGAATTAAATTCCCTCAACATAGTAAACGTCAACACACCTGACGAAATAGCTGCACACACCACCTTAAGTGCTGCCAGCAAAGCTTCCATCTTAATTGAAGCACTGCCTTACATCCAAAAATTTGCCGGCAAAACCATGGTCATCAAATATGGTGGCAACGCCATGATTAGCGAAGAATTAAAAACCAAAGTTATGCAGGATATTGCCCTTATGAAATGCATCGGTATTAAACCGGTCATCGCCCCTATCGGAGCAGGTAAAGGCGAAACGACTTATAACATTAACGCCGACTATGTAGCGGCTGAAGTAGCCGGTGCACTGCAAGCGGAAAAACTGCTCATGCTCACAACTACTAAAGGGATTTATACCTCGCTCGATGATCCGAAAAGTTTCCTATCCAGCATTCCTAAAGCCGATGCCACAGCCATGATTGAAAACGGCACTATCCAAGGCGGTATGATTCCTAAAGTAGAAGCTGTCTTGCATGCTCTCGAATGCGGCACCCATCGTGTCAGCATCATCGACGGTCGCGAACCGCATGCATTACTGCTCGAACTATTTACCAACAAAGGTATCGGTACAGAAATTATCTAAACTATTGATTCCAAAATCTTCAAGGAGGTTCCCCATGAATACAACGGATATTATAAATCATGACAAACAAGATTATTTTCCCGTCTTTGCCCGGTATGACATCGTCCTCGACCATGGCGACGGTGCTTATCTATATGACACAGATGGCAAAGCCTATTTAGATTATTTGGCCGGCATTGCCGTAAATGTAGTAGGTCACAACTACCAACCATTAGTTGACGCTATTGCCAAGCAGGCAGCCAAAATGATCCATTGCTCCAATTTATATTACACGGAAGTGCAAGCCGAAGCAGCGGCCAAACTGAAAGCCTTAAGCGGTATGGACAAAGTATTCTTTGCCAACTCCGGTGCCGAAGCGAATGAAGGGGCCCTCAAATTAGCTCGTAAATATGCTACTGCCAAAAATCCCGAAAAAGTACAAATTATTACGGCTCTGCACAGTTTTCACGGTCGTACCTTAGCTACCTTAACCGCAACGGGCCAAGAAAAATATCATCAAGGCTCCGGTCCTTTACCGGGCGGTTTCGACTATGTACCATTCGGCGATATCGAAGCCATCAAGGCAAAAATTAACGACAAAACCTGTGCCGTCATGCTTGAAGCTATCCAAGGCGAAGACGGTGTACACGTACCGGAACCAAATTATCTGAAAGAAGTCAAAGCTCTTTGTGAAAAACATGATGCTCTCCTCATTATCGATGAAATCCAGGCCGGCATGGGACGTACCGGTAAATTCTTCGGCTATGAACACTTCGGCATTCAACCGGACATCGTAACCCTTGCCAAAGGTCTTGCCGGCGGCGTTCCTATCGGAGCATTCTTAAGTACTGCTAAATTAGCTGATACCTTCCATGCCGGGGATCACGGTTCTACTTTCGGTGGCAACCCGTTAGCCTGTGCCGGTGCCAATGCAGTGCTTACCGCTATTACTACTGAACACCTGATGGACAATGCCGCTGCTGTCGGCAACTATCTGTTAGATCAACTCAAAACATTGCAGCAAAAATATCCGACGCTGATTACCGATGTTCGCGGTAAAGGACTCATGGTCGGCATGGAACTGACTAAACCGGGCCGTGATATCGTAAACGACTGTCTTACCAAAGGTCTCATCATCAACTGCACAGCCGGCAATGTATTGCGTTTTGTACCGCCACTGATCATTACTAACAAAGACGTAGATACATTAATTACAATATTGAACGAAGTATTACCTTCTTATGCGGCTTAATCGATAGCCATTAATAGCAAAGTCGCCGACTATCCGTCTTCAACGCTTAAACTCGGCTATTAAATTTTATCCAAATAACGACTAACACGCGGTCTGATTCGACCGAACGCATTATACGAAAGGAACCTATTATGAAAAAAGGTGACGATTTTATTTCCATCCACGACCTCAGCACGGAAGAAGTGCATCAGTTGCTCGATTTAACAGCCGATTTAAAACAAAAACAGAAAGCGGGCATTCCCCATCCTTATTTACAAGGTAAAACTCTGGGCATGATTTTTGAGAAAGCCTCTACCCGTACCCGTGTATCTTTCGAAACCGGTATTTACCAATTAGACGGTCAAAGTCTCTTCTTATCCGGCCGTGATTTACAGATTGGCCGTGGCGAACCGATTAAAGATACAGCTCGCGTTTTATCCCGCTATGTAGACGGTATTATGATTCGTACCTTTGCTCATGATACGGTGCTTGAGCTGGCTGAATATGCAGATGTACCGGTTATTAATGCCCTTACCGATTTACTTCATCCCTGCCAAGCCATGGCCGATATGATGACAGCCATCGAATACAAAGGACCCGACTTAAAGGGTAAAAAACTTACCTTCATCGGCGACGGTAACAACATGGCGCATTCCCTCATGTTTACCTGTGCCAAATTAGGCCTGCACTTTGCCTTTGCCGGCCCGAAAGGATATGAACCGAACCCTCAGATTATCGCTCAAGCAGAAGCCGATGCCAAACTCTCAGGCGGTACGATTGAAATCCTAAATGACCCGATGACTGCAGCTAAAAACGCAGATATTTTCTACACCGATGTATATGCCAGCATGGGCCAGGAAGGCGAATACGAAGAACGTTTGCAGATTTTTAAAGGATTCCAAGTGAACAGCCAACTATTAAGTGTAGCCAATGCAGATCCAATCGTAATGCACTGCTTACCGGCTCATCGTGAAGAAGAAATTACCGATGAAGTCTTCGAAGCACAGGCCAATGTTATTTTCGACGAAGCAGAAAATCGTTTACATATGCAAAAAGCTATTATGGCTACCATTATGTAACCCTCTTTAATTGAATCTGCCTAACATTTCAACCAATCATCAGACTTAACCGGTGTGTATAACAGTCAGTATTGTAAACCACGCCAAAAGAGTAGGTTGATAAAATAAGCCTCCCCGAGTATACTTAAGAAAGGTATAGTAGAGGAGGTTTTTTGTTATGAAAACACGTTTATTGTTTCGCGCAGCTTTAATGATTGCCTTACTGACAGTCGGTGCTCGCATCCAAATTCCATTGCCTTATTTTGATTATTACACATTACAATTCACCTTTGTATTCTTGGCCGCGGTTATTTTACCGCCCCGTTATGCCTGGGGTTCAGTAGCTACCTATGTACTAATGGGGCTCATCGGTATCCCGATTTTTGCCGGTGGAGGCGGTCTCGGCTATATCGTGCGCCCAAGTTTCGGCTACCTTATCGGCTTCATTGTTACAGCCGGTGTATTAGCTGAATTAAAACAAAGATACAAAATTCACACTATATTAGGTTATTTCACCATTAATACCATAGGCATTGTTATTACTTATCTGTTCGGTCTTTCCTATAAAATCGCCATCTTAGCGTGGTACTTGAATCAATCCGTACCATTGGGCGATATTTTCTGGGTAGCCTTTGCCTTTGATATTCCGGCCGATTTCATTATGATTGTCATCCTTTCCGCAGCCGAAGTACCGATTGTAAATGCTTTGCAATCATTAAATCAACACGCTACGGCCCATTAATAACTTGCCTATGACATCTTTGCTATAACAAATTCAGCGTATCACATATTTACTTTATAAAAAATAAAAGCTGTTCCACAGTGTCTGACCTCATATGAGGCAAGCTACTGCCGGAACAGCTTTTTGCATAGTATTGGATTATATTTTATATTTAACTTCTGAATATTGTGTTCACTTCATATTAGCATAAACATTATTTCTTAATAATTTGCCATAAGCCGCCGCTTTATCTTATTTAAGACCCCATGCCAAGCTGGTCATGCTCAAACTGCCCCATACGTAATCATGGGTGTGAATTTCAACAGGCTGCAAGGTTAAATCTTTTACATCGCCTTCGCCTAACACAGCACCAAGCGTATAGTAGAACGGCGCCAAATGATCGGGAGACTCTGCGGCTACACGCGCGCCTTCAATACTTTCCCATTTTAACGCCCCGGCTAAATCATTATCCTTAGTCGGATCGATTTTACGAAGTAAAGTTTCTTCAAATGTTTCCGCTTCCGGGAATGGTTTATTACCTAAATTAGGATTAATTAAGCGCAAATTATGAACAATATCACCGCTGCCCAAAATCAAAATACCTTCATCACGCAAAACGGATAAAGCTTGGCCCATAGCAAACCATTCACGAGCATCGGCCTGATAATTAACAGATAATTGAACGACCGGAATCTTCGCATCAGGATACATTTTTAAAAGTGGTGCATAGGCACCATGGTCATAACCACGGTCTTCTTTTTCTGCCACCTGTGCCCCCAAGCGTTCTTGTATCCGTTCAATCAAAGCTTTGGATGTTTCCGCAGGATACTGCAACTGATAAATCGGATCAGGGAAGCCGTACATATCATAAATCATTGCCGGTTTTTCATCGACTTGTACAAAACTGCCGGCCGTATACCAATGAGCCGAAATCATTAAAATAGCTTTTGGTCGCGGCGTAAGATTAGCTAACGCTTCCCATTCCTTGGTCCAAGGATTATCCTCAATTAAATTCATTGGCGAACCGTGACCGATAAACAATACCGGCATTTTTACATTTGCTTCACTCATACTCTCAAGACTCCTTTCCCGCTACGCTCTATACCTTCACAAGGTTTTCTAGAGCTCTATACGGAAAACTAATTATCTATAAAATAAAAATTATTCTTTATCTCATGAGTCTATTATAAGTTGTAATGCGAAATATTATAAGTATTTTTTTGAAATTTTTCTCTGTCAAAAATAAATATATAAAATTAATGCCGGCACATCAGACTGACTGACCGTGCCGGCACGTGCTTTGTGCCGATAATTACAACACAAACCATATTAACCTATTAGCTGTTAACAATTTACTATTAACTTCTATTATTCTTCATCCAATAATGGTAGCCAAGCACCATAGCCTTCCTTAGCCATATCTTCAGCCTTAATAAAACGCAAGGACTTACTGTTAATGCAGTAGCGAAGACCGCCCAAATCTTCTTTCCCATCAGGGAAAACATGACCCAAATGGGAGTCACCATGAGCACTGCGCACTTCTACACGAGGACGCCCCGGAATGGAATGGTCCTCTTTGTAAACTACCGAATTTGCCGTAATCGGACGCGAGAATGCCGGCCAACCGCAACCGGAATTGAATTTAGCAGACGATATAAAAAGCGGTTCCCCGGTTACGATATCAACATAGATGCCTTTTTCAAAAAAGTCATCATATTCACCGGTAAACGGATGTTCCGTCGCACTTTCCTGGGTAATTGCATACGCATCATCACCGATACGTGCTTTTAACGCTTCTTTATCTTCTTTCACATAAGCAGGCAAATCCACCAATGGTTCGTCTGCTTTATATAATGCCACATGGCAATAGCCGTTCGGATTTTTATCCAAATAATCTTGATGATAGAGTTCCGCATCAAAGAATTGTTCAAGCGGTAACACTTCAACGGCAAATTTACCTTCCGGATCAACGGCTTTAAAAAGGCGTTCAACGCGAGCTTTATCCGCTTCATCGGTATAATAAATGCCCGTACGATACTGTGTACCTACATCGCCGCCCTGTTTATTCACAGAATAAGGATTAATAATTCTGAGCAAATGAAGTAAAATTTCTTCCAAGGAAATAATGTGTCGATCGTATTCGAGACGCACCGTTTCCGCATGGCCCGTATCATTATGACAAACCTCTTCATAGGTAGGATTTTCCGTCTTACCGTTCGCATAGCCTACAGCAGTCCCCAAAATACCGGCCACACGTTTAAAATACGCTTCTACACCCCAGAAGCAGCCACCTGCCACATAGATTGTTCGTTTATCTGCATAAACACTTTGAATAGCCATAAATTGACCTCACTTTCTCTTTTAACTCTCTTTTAATTCTCTTTTTATCTCATATAATGTCATGCTTATAACACCATATTGCTAATACTATACCACTAAATCGAAATTATTGAAAGTCTGGTATGTATTAGTCTCCATAATAATACATATCATTTTCTAAAATCAGCAACCATCTTAAAAAGCATCGGCCGCCTTAACACGACGCTGATATACCTGGTACGCTACGAACATCAAGAGCACACCGGTTACCAAGAATACATATTGAATGCCAAAGAATGTAGTTACGCCACTGGCAAATAACGGTCCCACCATACAGCCGAACTGGTTTGCCGTTGTAGCCATACCAAATACGCGACCGCGGAATGCCGGCTCAGTGTAATGAGCCAACGCCGCACTCAATAACGGGTTTACGCCAACGATGAAGCAACCTACCAAAATCTGTAAGCTGCCAAACCAAGTGATACCGAACGGCATACTTTGTAGAAATAAGAATATGCCGGTGCCGCAAAGAGCGTAAAACACGGCTTTAAAATAACCTTTACGTTGTCCGAAGGCAGCCCAAATATTGGTTGTTATCGTACCGGCCAAACCACCGACGCTCAAGATTGTGCCGGCCAAGAGTGCCGCACCTTCCATGGTCCCCTGCAACTGTCCCACATACAGTGCCAAAATAGGCTGTAGCATTAAAATGGCGGCCTGCATGATGAAATACAACCACAACAAATCAGTCAGCACCTTGCGGCCTTTTACGAAATTCCAATCTTCACGGAATGACGTCGTTTTAACAGGCTGAGCATCGCCCATATGCGGTTCTTTTACAAAAAAGAATACCACTGCACTGGCTATAAATAAAACGCCGCCGGCAATGAAAAATACAGGGCGCATGCCCACAACCGCTTCAATTAAACCTCCCAAAAGCGGTCCTATAACGTTCCCCACAATCAAACCGGTCTGAAAAATCCCCAAGGCCGTACCGGTTCGTTCCTTAGGCACACTGAGTGAAACCATGGTCATCGCCGCCGGCATAAAGCCGTTGGCAAAGCCCATTAAAGCACGAGTAGCAAACAATTGCCACGCGTCTTGTACAAAACCGGTCAATATATAAGATATCCCAATTAAAATACCGGCCCGAATGGCCATTAATTTTTTCCCCTTCGTATCGGCCATACGCCCCCAAATCGGAGCCATCACACCGGCTACAAAGAAGGTAATCGAAAATACGATCCCGGACCAAATAGCCACACTGTCGTGTCCTACGCCCAATTCCAATAAGTATACCGGTAAAAACGGTATCAACATCGTATAACATATAGATAAACCTGTCATACAGCCCGTTAACAGCCATACATTGCGCATTCCGCCTCTCGCATCTGCCATATGATTCCTTCTTTCTTTTATTACTTTACTTTTTCAACCTATCCCCGTAACCATTTACTGTCTTTTTAAAAACAAAGCAAAGCTCCTTAATCATACTCAAGGAGCTCACAATAATAGCTACAATTATACTTTTTGTTCCCGTCCGGTTAACTGTGCAATCAATTTGTACAACAGTTTATACATGGTCGTAAATTCTTCATCCGTAAGATTTACTACCTGTGCCATCGCTTTCGGCACATGCGCTACCCGCTGTTGTAATTCACGGCCCTCATCCGTAATAGAAATGATGACGGTTCGCTCATCTTCTTTGGAACGCGTCCGCGTTAAAAAGCCTTTCGCTTCCATTTTACGCAATAAAGGCGTAAGCGTACCTGAGTCGAGATATAAATACTCACCCAAAGACTTTACGTTCAAATGGCTATGTTCCCACAAAACCATCATTACAATGTATTGCGTATATGTTAAATTTAAAGGTTCCAATAACGGCTGATAAGCTCTGACAATCTCCTTCGCACAGGCGTACAAGGGAAAACACAACTGCTTCTTTAGAGCCAGTTCCTCTATATTTGTATCTATCAAGGTTTTTCTCCTTATCTCAATTAATTAGTTCACAATATAATTCTATACAATGAGACTACCCCTGTCAAGGTGAGTGCCCCGTGTCAAAAAGTTAAATATTTCAGCACGAATTTGAATCGCAGGTGCTAAAAAGAAAAACACCTTCCGGCATCAGCCCGCAGTTTTACCGTAAAAAGTAAATGCAGATTGTACCACGCAAAGGTGTTCTATAACCGTAAAAGTTATTACCATACTCGTTAACTTTATTAGCTATTATCGTATACTTTATCGCTATTTACTTTTTACTACAGTACTATTCGTTACGACTGCACTTAATTAAGCGGGCGTACTTTTGCTCGTCACTTCAGTCGAAGTATCGGCTTTCACATCATCGGCACTTTCATGTTCTACCTGATGAGCCTCTTCGTCATCGTCTGATTCATCAGATACGTCGAACTTTTTATCCAACACATCTTGCAACGTTAACTTTTCCATATACTCTTTAAATTGAGCCTGCATGTGTTCCCATAAAGGCAAAGTCATACAAGTCTTGCTGCGAGGACACTGATTTACTTCATCCTCCAAGCAAGCTACGAGAGCAATGGAATCTTCCGCAGCGCGCAAAATATCATATACCGTGTAATCTTTCGGCTCCATCGACAAGCGATACCCGCCGTACTTACCACGTACACTTTTTACATAACCGGCTGCACTTAAGCGAGCCACAATACCTTCTAAATATTTATCGGAAATACGCTGACGTTCCGCAATTTCGCGGATAGACACGTTCTTCTTAGTACCATGTTCTGCAAGGTCAACTAATACGCGTAAAGCATAACGACCCTTAGTTGAAATTTTCATAGTTCATATACCTCTTTCACAGTAGGAATTATTAAATTTATTATATCACAAGTTTTATCCCCTATCAAAGAGGGGAATTAAAATTCCTTCATACTTTTCTTGCTTTTTCTTGCGCCTTTTATGCTTTTTCTTTCTATTTTCCCTATTTATTCCTCTAAATTTCTCTATTTACCTCTCTACTTTTCTGATTTACCATGATACAATAGGGGTGAATTTATAATTCTAAAACATATAGGAGGTCACATATGTTAGAAAAACTGTTTGCGCTCAGCGAGCGTAAGACAACGGTGAAAGGTGAAATTATCGCCGGCTTAACCACCTTTATCACCATGGCGTACATTTTATTCTTGGCGCCGAATCTACTCAGCATCGCCGGCATGGATAAAGACGCAGTCCTCATCGCCACAGCTTTAGGCGGCGGCATCATTACAATTGCCATGGGGCTCATCGTTAACTATCCGATTTGTTTGGCACCGGGCGTAGGCCTGCTCGCCTTTTACACCTTTACCGTCGTACTCGGTATGGGCGTCGCTTGGCAAACCGCATTGGGGGCTGTATTTATTTCCGGTATTGTTTTCTTAATCTTAACCCTCACCACGGTACGCCAACATATTGTTGAAGGCATCCCGGCTTCTATGAAAATCGCCATTACCGTCGGTATCGGTCTTTTCATTACTATTATCGGCTTGAAATTATCCGGTCTCATGGCGATTACCTTATCCTTGTCGCCTGACAGCTTGGCTCAAGTTATTGCCACTAAAGGTCATTCCACACCGGGTTCTTCCGAAACCATTCTCACCTTAGGTAATCTCTTGGATCCACAAGTAGCATTAGCCCTCTTCGGCCTCGTTTTCACAGCCCTCTTGATGGCCCGCAACGTACAGGGCTCCTTCATTATCGGCGCCGTTGTAACCAGTATCCTAGCGTATGCAACCGGCAATGCTCAATTACCTGAAAACTTCTCCATTATTGCAGTGCCTGACTTCAGCAAAGCCGCTTTCTTCCAATTAGATATCGGCAGTGCTATGAGCATGGGCCTCGTAACCATTATTTTCTCATTCACCTTCGTTGAATTATTCGACTCCATGGGTACCTTAATCGGGACAGCTACCAAAGCCGGTATTGCTAATCCTAAAGAAGGTAAATTCCCGGGCCTCGGCAAAGCTATGACCGTTGATGCCGTCGGTGTAAGCTTCGGTGCTCTTTTAGGTGCCAGCACCATTACCGCTTTCGTTGAAAGTGCAGCCGGTGTCGGTGCCGGTGGTCGTACCGGTTTAACCGCCGTTACTTGCGGTATCTTATTCCTCTTAGCCTTACTTTTCGCTCCGCTAATCACCCTCGTACCTAACTGTGCGACAGCACCGATCCTAATCTTGGTTGGCGCATTGATGATGGAACCGATTCGCGACATCGACTTCTCCGATTGGACTGAAGCCTTCCCGGCTTTCATGGTAATCGCTTTGATGCCTTTCACTTACAGCATCGCTAACGGCGTATCTGCCGGTCTTATCATGTACCCGCTTCTTAAAATCGTTGCCGGCCGTACTAAAGAAGTACACTGGATTATGTATCCGTTGGCTATCATCGTACTGATTCGTTACATTTGGTACTAAGATATTTTTAAAAAAAAAACATTGAACTAATCTAAAAGCAGCTCTTAAGGGCTAAACAAAAGACTTATCTCTAATTCCGCATCACTTAAAAGCGGTGTGATAGAGATAAGTCTTTTTTATGCTTCAACATCGTGAAAACCAACTATCAAAGTCAATATGAAGCTAAGGCCAAAGGCAATGCCTAAAGCCGTCAAATACCACACAAAAGATGGCCCCATAAATACAGGTAATGTAGTAACTGCCGGAATAGCAAAGGCTGCCGCACTTACTTTAAAGAAACCCGCCAAAGCACCGCCTAAACCACCGGCGATACAAGCACAAACCATGGGCCTTTTCAATCGCAAGGTAACACCGAATACAGCCGGTTCCGTAACTCCTAACAGAGCAATGAGACCCGCTGAAAAAGCTTCCGTCTTAAACACTTTATTTTTACTCCGTAAAGCTACCGCCAACGCCGCCCCTGCTTGAGCAAACATGGCTGTACCGAATAGTGGCATTAAAGTATCAAAACCATAAACAGCCACATTATTAATAGCAATCGGGAAAAAGCCCCATTGGAGCCCCAACATCCCGATAAACGGCTGCACCGTGCCGACAATAAGACCGGCTACCAACGGACTAAGCCCATAAACCAATTCATAGCCTATGCCCAATAAAGCACCGAGCCAGGTGCCAATCGGCCCTAAAACAACCAAAGTAAAGGGAATCATCACAATAATACAGAGTGGCGGTGTAAACAGCCCTCGCACTGCTTCAGGAAAAATCTTTTTACCTAAACGCTCTACATATTGCAGACAGAAAACGGCCAACAAAATCGGAATAACCGAGGACGGATACATAACCTGACCTACCGGCCAGCCGAATAATTCCGGTCCCTGCCAACCACCGGCTTCACCGACATTGCCGAACATCGTTGCCACCGCACTACCGTCACCGGCTTGTCCCATAGTTGCCGCCAAGCTTCGCACCAATGCCTCTACCGATTCCATACCGCCGGCACCCGGTGCTTTCATGAGCTGCGTCACATCCGGATACACCAACACACAGGCCAATAACATAGCCGTAAACGGATCCGTATTAAAACGCTTCGCCGCCGTGTACGCTAAAAATACAGGTATAAAGTAGAAGAACGCATCACTCATAGCATTTAAAATAACATACGTGCTCGTTCCTTCTGCTACCAGATGATTAACCGTGAGCAAAATAAAGATGCCTTTTAATATCCCGGTAGATACAAGTAAAGCAATAATAGGTAAAAACAGAGCCGACAGAAGGTCTATAGCACCATTAGCGAAGCTTTTAAAGCGTGTATATATAGAAGCCGTTGCAGACATGAAATACTCCTTTAGAATAAAACTGAATATATTTTACTTATTCATTGTGCTTTTGTAAGCCAATCTAAGTATAGCAAAAGAGAGCCCCCTCGACAATTTCGAGGGGGTTCTAAGGTTCATGAGTTTCTATTTAAAATTTATTCTTCTCTGTAATCAGATAGGTCAATAATACCTAGTGATTCCCAATAATCAGCAATATCATCCGCATCATGAATATCCACAATCTTAGGTTCACAGTCTAAATTATAGAGATTTAACTTACATTTAGTCTCAAAGGGCTCAATTAATCTAACATTGCGTAAATGCCAATCGTACAAACCGGCTTCCCGCTTGTTAGGTTTAATATCATATAATTCGACTGTACAAATCGCCATGGACCGTGGTAAATCTTTACCTTGGTTCTTAGCCGTAGCACAAATAAGGATATCACCTCTATATGGCGTCTTCCACGTACGATACTCTATTTTTTTATCACCGACGGCTACGGCTGTGGCGTATATCGGCCAGAGTGCTAATGCTCTCATAATTATTTAACCTTCTTTTCCTCAACCCACTTTTTAAGCTCTTCAACAACCTCCACATCAGCCGGCAACCAATCAACACTATCCAAAGTATCAACAGTCAACCATTTAGCCGCTTCATGTTCCAGCAAGGTTATTTCTGAATCTACGAGTTCGCAAATAAAACAATGCATCGTAAGATAGAAAGTTTCATATTGATACTTTACCGTACATAAAAACTCCTGTACTTCAATAGCTACAGCTAATTCTTCTTTAATCTCACGTTTTAACGCCTCTTTAGGTTCTTCTCCGGGCTCAATTTTACCACCGGGAAATTCCCAACCATCTTTAAAATCACCATAACCACGTTGCGTGGCTAGGAATTTATCTCCATGTTGGATAATCGCAGCTACCACTTCAATCTGCTTCATCACTTCTCCTATCCTCAACTAACATATCACGTTGTAATGTAATCATAAATATCTTCACGAACCGGCTGATCCAAAATATAGTGGATTTCAACAGCATTTACATCATTTCCTGTATCAGATTTCATCTTAACAGATTCTGTAACGCCATTAGATTGCATAGTTCCTAAATAATAAAATTCTTTAGAACCTTCATCGTCCTTATTTTTACGCACAAATAAATCAATTACAACATTATCTTTATTGCTATTCGACAACCGAATTACGTCTTGCGATGCTACGTTCCTATTAGACTTAGATAAACCAATCAAATGGCGTTGATGTACAAAGCGATCCTCATAATTAATTGTATCCGCAATACCTTCTTCTTTTTCATAATTGATAAACACCGGCATTGTATTCGTATGAGCATCATATTTATAGCCCCCCATATTTTGTGCTACAACATTTTCAGGCCATTCTAATAAACGACATACGTCTTCGTAGGTATATTTAGCATATAACTGAAATGGTCTATGTTTAAATAATTGACCAAACGCTTTTTTATAATTACAAATACCATACTCAATGTGTTCTTTTATAATTGCCTTAAATTCCTTTTTATCTAGTGCTTTAGCAAATACTGGCGACTTCTCAATAATGCCATTATTTTCGATAATAAACGGATGGTCTTTGTAAAGCTTAGCCGCAAAACCAGTATAAAAATTACCGGATAACACATTAAATATGCTATCATGCAAAGACTGGGAATTATCTAAGTTATACGTTGCCTCAAGTGTATTTACAAAATCACTCCATTTAATGGCATCACTATTAACAATTGTGTTCAAGAGTATCAATTCATGGATGCGTTTTCCCGGCATATATTTTTGCGACAAAATTTTTAAAAATGCTTCTTCATCCTCAGTTAGACTAATGGTATAGGTATCATCATACCTCTTTAAAAATTCAGGATACGATCCAAATTTATTAATAATCATGGATACATCAATACCACCGAATTTATCAAAATCATCGAGAGCCGGAATTTTTCCCAGTTTATTTTTTAACTCAAAATATTTGTCTCTGAGGAACTTCGTTACACTAAGTCGAGCCGTATCAACAGCCTTATAAATTCTTTCCTTAGTAATCGCATCAAAGTGAATGGTAGAGCAGCCTGGAATCTCGCTCGTGCCCTCGCTTACATAACGACGCATGTTATCCTTATTATAGGTTCGATCTCCTGACAGAGCTACCGGAATCATAAAGTTATTATTGTAGTTACCGATAAAGTCCAATACTACCACATACTCTTTATTATTAGCCTTACGCAGACCACGACCTAATTGCTGCACGAATATAATAGGTGATTCCGTTGGGCGAAGCATAATAACTTGATTGATGTCCGGAATATCCACGCCTTCGTTAAAAATATCAACCGTCAAAATATAATCTAGTCGCTCAGATTCAGGCACAGTATCATCACAAAGACGTTTAATAGCGTCTTCTCGTTCTTGCTGCATATTAGCCCCAGACAAGGCCAATGTACGCCAACCATTTTTATTAAACGCCTCTGACAATTTTCCTGCTTCTTTTACAGTACTACAGAATATAAGACCTTTAACTCTATCACCGCTATGACCATAATACTTTGCATATTCCATAACGTGTTTTACACGCTCATTGCTTATCAAACGACTAAATTCCTGAGTCCTTATACTCTCATCATCAACCTGCAAATCGCCGATACCAAAATAATGGAATGGGCATAACAGTCTATCTTCCAACGCATGTTGTAAGCGTATTTCGTAAGCAATATTATAATCAAATAACTCATAAACATTAAAGTTATCCGACCGTTCCGGTGTAGCGGTCATCCCTAAATATAAATATTTAGGCTTAAAATATTGCATTACTTTTTGATAGGTTGCACCACCAGTTCTGTGTGCTTCATCAAAGATTACCACATCAAAGGCATCTTTTGAAAAACTATTTAATGTTGTATCCTTTGATATAGTTTGAATCGTCGCAAAAATAAAGTCACAATTCTTTACAGTTGCATTATTTGAGTTGCCCGATAAAATTCCCATATTGCGATTATTACCAAAGACCTTCTTATACGTATCCATGGCTTGCTTTAAGATTTGTTCGCGATGGACAATAAATAGAATTCGTTTAGGTCGTAATCGTTGTACGCCAAAAGCAGACGCATATGTTTTACCCGTACCAGTAGCAGAAATCAACAATGCTTTATTCTTGCCATCTTTTACTAAATTATCTAATGAATCCATAAATGCGACTTGCATTGTATTTGGCTTTAATTTAGGTACATATGCTGATAACGTATTTTGTATAGAAGCCTGTTGTCTCTGTAATTGCAATTGCTTCTTTTTTGTCTCATATTCCCGAGTATAATCGACAATACAAACATCATACGATTGACTGGCTGGACTATTCCACATCTCATCAAATTCACCAACTATCGTTTGAGCGTATGCACCTTCAGTTGTAGTTACAACTTTCGTATTCCACTCTTTGTTAACAGATAGAGCATATTGCGTCAAATTGGCACTGCCAATAATAATATGGTAAACCTCTTCGTCTGCAAAAATGTACCCTTTAGTATGAAACCCTTCCGCTCCATCACTTTGAGTGCGATAAATTTTTAATTCTATATTCGATAACTGAGCAATCTTTGCTAAGGCTTTTGGCTCGGTAAAACACAAATAATCCGATGTTAAAATTTGCCCCTTAATCCCTTTTTGTTCTAGATCTTTTAAAGTCCCCAGCAAACCTTCGATACCACTATCGGTAATAAAAGCCACACTAAATTTAAAACTGTCACAACGATAAAGCTCACGCTGCAATGTGGCTATTACCTTTGACTTTTCTGTCGGGTTATTAAGTACCAATTGAGGTTGATACATAATATCCGACACTTCATGTTTACTAATAAAAGCTGTTTCAATCCCTTTGCGAATCCGTTCAATTTGCTCTTCAAACATGATTAAGCTCCTTTAAAAACAACTCCCTCTAAATTGACCAATAGCTCAACTTCAACATGATAATAATACAACCATTGTGTCTTGCAGCTTTTTCTACCTAAAAAGTATCAAATTAAAATTGAAAACTATTATACCTGTTAAGATTATTGTAGCAGCTTTTAAATCAAATTCATATAAATTAATTCTTTATAAACGCAAAAATACCCCCCTCAAAATGAGCTGAGGCTAAATCACCGGCAAATATTTATTTTTACCAACCTTAATACATCCTGCCAACAAGAGCAGAGACGTCCTTGATGCAATGAAGCTTTCCTATGCCAGTAAATTTCAATCCACTCTACCCAAACGGGTAGAGACAACCGAGTAGCTCCGACCGCCGAAGACCACTAGCACTTCAATCCACTCTACCCAAACGGGTAGAGACGTAAGCTCATCCGCACCGAGATGTCGGAGTAATACTTCAATCCACTCTACCCAAACGGGTAGAGACGTATAGTACAAGCGTGCTGTCAAATTTGACGCCCGACTTCAATCCACTCTACCCAAACGGGTAGAGACGGTTAGCCCGTTGAGATAATCCCTCACGGGGTGACTTCAATCCACTCTACCCAAACGGGTAGAGACTAGCGTTGGTTTGATTGATAGCGATTATCGCGGTACTTCAATCCACTCTACCCAAACGGGTAGAGACGTTACAGGATATAAAAAAATGTATGAAATATCTTACTTCAATCCACTCTACCCAAACGGGTAGAGACATTATGACAGTGAAAACCTCGGTAATTTTAAAAAACTTCAATCCACTCTACCCAAACGGGTAGAGACTGCCAGCGTCCGACATGATTGCTCTTTGGATTAAACTTCAATCCACTCTACCCAAACGGGTAGAGACCGCCGTGGCGATTTGGCAACGCTCTATAAAGAGCACTTCAATCCACTCTACCCAAACGGGTAGAGACTAAAGAATATCCGGTTATGAAAAGCTTGCAAGATACTTCAATCCACTCTACCCAAACGGGTAGAGACATAATCGATATTTTTTCAAATATATGCCGGATGAAACTTCAATCCACTCTACCCAAACGGGTAGAGACAAGTATGAAAAAAATCAAATGCGATTGGTTCGGCACTTCAATCCACTCTACCCAAACGGGTAGAGACAGGTTTTGACAAGTTCAAAACCTTTGATATTAACACTTCAATCCACTCTACCCAAACGGGTAGAGACTCATTTAATGCGTATTAAAGAATTAGCCTTAGAGACTTCAATCCACTCTACCCAAACGGGTAGAGACATGGTAGTAAAATATGGTCAAAGTGTAAATTAGCACTTCAATCCACTCTACCCAAACGGGTAGAGACGAACTCATTAATATCTAATTTTCAAGACTGCATGACTTCAATCCACTCTACCCAAACGGGTAGAGACCTATTTCCTCAATACAGCTGAATTTTTCACCCGGTACTTCAATCCACTCTACCCAAACGGGTAGAGACCTTTTATCGTAGTCATTACATCTTTAAATTTTTGAACTTCAATCCACTCTACCCAAACGGGTAGAGACCCCGGGCAGTACCGCCACTTTTTCGCGTTTTTTGCACTTCAATCCACTCTACCCAAACGGGTAGAGACACCGGAATGTTGACCGGCTTAAACGTAAGTTACGCACTTCAATCCACTCTACCCAAACGGGTAGAGACGATTATATTGCTTCTGTGGCATTATCGTGCCATCTACTTCAATCCACTCTACCCAAACGGGTAGAGACGTCGGTGGACGTTTTGAGTTTTAAGGGGTAACAATGACTTCAATCCACTCTACCCAAACGGGTAGAGACTGATTATTTTGATGCACAAAGTGCTAAATCTATCACTTCAATCCACTCTACCCAAACGGGTAGAGACAAGGATTAGCGACTAAATTAGTAAAAGATGCTGTAACTTCAATCCACTCTACCCAAACGGGTAGAGACCACCAATTTATGAATTATCTGATTCCTATGATTTACTTCAATCCACTCTACCCAAACGGGTAGAGACATTTTCATAACGTCTCTTAGCATGATTATCTTTATACTTCAATCCACTCTACCCAAACGGGTAGAGACCACCCTTTTAAGTATGCTAAATGCTGTCCTTTAAGACTTCAATCCACTCTACCCAAACGGGTAGAGACAAATAAAAGAGCCTATGAAGTACATATATATTTGTACTTCAATCCACTCTACCCAAACGGGTAGAGACCTAGTTATTCATAGCTGGGAGGGGCGCTTATAAATACTTCAATCCACTCTACCCAAACGGGTAGAGACATTTATAAAAGTTGTGGCCATTGCCCAAAGCAAAACTTCAATCCACTCTACCCAAACGGGTAGAGACCACCGGGGGCGTATGCAATCGGTACGCTTTTAGCACTTCAATCCACTCTACCCAAACGGGTAGAGACAGCTACATATGGTACATAAAAGGTACCACACCCAGCAAAACTACAATTCTTAATAAACTAACCTAATTATTAACCTGCAACTGCAAATCACAACTTATCAAACATTACAAATATCGGTGCGAATCCTCCACACTTTATCAACTGCTTCATATCCGCACCAATATTATAAAACAACTTTTTCAAAATTAAACCGATATCATCCGTAGATATCTAGTTAGATAATCAATGGACCTTCAACATCATAGGATCTATCTTGTCCCATTGTTTCAATACTGTTTTTATAGTTTTTCCCTAATCGATAAAACCGAAGGTTATCTAACTCAGAATCAATAATCTTCTTTAATTCATATTTTAACCTACGAAACTCACCCTCGTCTACACTACATTCAAAGATGGAGTTTTGTACTCGTTGTCCGTAGTTTAAACACGTTTTAGCAACCTGTCGTAATCTTCGTCTTCCTTCAGCGGTTTCTGTATTGATATCATAAGCAACCAGTACATACACAACATCACTTCCCTATTATAGATAATACTACATCATTCAAATTTCTTTGCTAGCAAGAAAGGAATATACTTCAGGTTATTTCCAAAGGAACGGTGGATACGCATCCAAATCGCCTCTTAAAAATCGAGCATATAATAAAGCCTGCACAAACGGAACTAATCCCCAAGGTACTTTTTCTTCTAAAAATGGATGCTCTATTATATCTTTTTTACGCTCCTGCCATTTCTTAACGACAATTCTTCGTCCATCATCAATCAAAAGTACTGCACTATTACTTTCTTCAGAGAAATGTTTGCTATTTATCTCTTTTTTATTAATCAGGGACAAAACAAATCGATCCACCAAAGGCGATCTCAACTCTTCTAATAAATCCAATGCAAATGAAATACGTCCAGGTCTGTCTACGTGCATAACACCGGCATAAGCATCTAATCCAACTGATTCTAAAGCACTAGCTATATCGTTTGCTAAAACGCTATACATAAAGGACAATAATGCATTCACTTTATCTAACGGCGGGCGCCTGGAACGTATTTTAAATTGAAACTCGTCCTTTTGATTCAAAATCATATCATCGAATACACTAAAATAATCAGATTGAGCCGCCCCTTCTATGCCCCTTAATTGAGCCAAATCTGATACATTACTGCATTGTTTTATATAGTCTGTCAATTTTTTGGAAATTGCTTTAAGTCGAGTCGTATCAAGTCGTTCATTATACTGCCTGATGTAACGTTCTACCGTCCATTTTTCATTATATATTTTAGCTGCAATAATATTTTGCGCCACATCTAATGCAGCCACCGTATCATCTGATAACCGATATTGCTTACGTCGCAGTAAAATATTGCCTTCTGATTTTCCCTGCATTCGACTAATCAATCGACCTTGTGCCGTCATAAAGGCAATACCAATACCTTGAATCATACAACGTTCTAAAAGTTTAGGACTAATGCCGCTATAAGCAAATGTAACTATATCCTTTAAATTATACAAAGGATAACGCCCTAAGACTTCACCATCTTTTTTTAATAAAACATTCTCCCCAATAGTTGCTAAATATATATCCGGCGTCATCACATATAATGTGTTTTCTAATCTTTTCATTCTTGCAACCGCCTTTGTACATACTCCCTTGCAGATTTTAATTTCATTAATTCAGGCAGACATACATCATTTAACGAGCAAGATTTGCAACGTTTTGTAACTTTTACTTTAGGAGTATATTGTTTAGCATAATACTGATTCATTTCTTTCACAGTATCTTCCAGAATTTGCCGTAATTCGAATGTGATAGGTACTATTTCACGTCGACGGGTTTCATGATAAAACAAGGCACCTTGTTCTATCACAACGCCCAGCATTTCTTCCAAACAAAGTGCCTGTGCCACTACCTGTAACCAATCTTGTAAATCTTCTTTACTCTTACCGCGTTTATACTCTACAGGCATGACTCGATATTTTTTGCCATATTTAGTAAAGTATTCACCATTTTCATCCTCAGTCAATTCCACCGCATCACAAACGCCACGAATAGTCAGTCTATGCGAAATCACCGGCAACGAGCGTAATATACGTTTGTTGCCGATTTTTTCATCCCCACTACCGGTGTCTACGGTCTCATGCTTAATAGATCCATCAATCGTAAAATAATTTTCACCCCATAATTGTTCAATATGTATAAGTGCCCATTGACGTCGACAAAACACAAAATGCTGAATGCCTGCAATTTGTAAGTAATCATCCTCTTGTATCATATAATCACACTTATTTTAAAAATAATCTGTAAGTTAAATCATGTCTATACCAACTCTTCAACCTCTAAACCTAAGTCTTTATAGCTAGCTAACTTATCTTGATTAAGAGAAATATCATAATCTGTAAAAGAATGTGGTATACTTTCCGGATTTACTCGTTTTATATCGACTAAATTATGAATATGGGCGGATGATGTACAGCCAATTTTATTAGGATGTGTAAACCAATATAAGCGTTCAACCGCCATACTGCCTTCCGGACGAGCTGAAGACATATCATTTTCAAACAAAGTTAATAGAGCTTGTTTAATTAACTCAGCATCTTCATCGGTGAATCCGTTTTTTTCCGCAAAATAGCAATTAATACTGCCACACACTTTGTATACACCGAATTCAACAAAATGCTTAGTTCCCATAGTGTCTGAAGATCGCTGTTTCCCTTCTTCGGCTTGCATACCATTAGTGCTTCTGGTAATTTGCATGGAAATTACATCGATAATATCAAGACTTTTACCTCGACTAATCGAAACCGGACCGCGAATACCAATAGATCGTTTCTGATAAGTCATAACTTGACCAAAAGCACGCACATCGAGCCATTTTTTGCAAGACTCTTCAACAACTTTTTCAGTTGTATCTTTATCGTTAAACTGTTTTTTAAAACGTGCTTCCAATGACATAAAACCATCATCAATACGTTCTTGTGATTTTACAAATATTTCTTGACCACTATCTTGCAAACGATTTCTAATTTTACGTTTAATAGCCACATCAGATACTTCGCCATAACCTTCATAATCCGTACGCGGAGTATTCCCCATCAACGGGTCTCCATTAGGATTTGCCCCATTTACGGAAAAGAATAAAACAAAATCGATTTTTTTACTCAAAGTACTCATAAAAAATTCCTCCCTAAATTAAATACCTATTTAATATGTACACAAAATATACGTTACAGCCAATTTTATTCTTCATCATCTATCAGATGTGCCAATTCTTTGTCTTTTTTAGTATAAAAAATTCTCTTTTGTGCGTAATATCCCAAAACAAAATCTTCTTTACGCACAACAGCTCCAATATTTTCATCTTTTTCACGAGCCGCATCAATTAAGTTATAAAGTTCCGTCAATAATTTATCATAATTAACATATAATCCGATTTTACGCTTTTTTAAACTATGTTGATAAGGCATACTCTTGCGCTGTAACAAAGTTGCGGTTTGCATAGGACGACTTATCATTGCTGTCCAAAGTCTTTCGGCATTGGTAACTCGCGGTTCGCTTTTACTGCCAGAAGTTGTGGCATCCAATTCTAACTTCTCATACGTAGCCAGTAAACGACCAAATAAAAAACTACTGGAATTTTCCATGAGCAAAGCTCCCTTCTCATCAAATACCTGATACCCTCTATCAGTCTTATATTTCTTAATTAAACTACAACCCCGATCTAAAGCCGAATTCCATCGATTAGGATATGACATTCTATTAGTTAACCTATTAACAGCTGTTTGGAAAAAATCACGTGGTAATGGTCGACCATTTAAAACACATGGGATCAAGCGTTCCAGATTATTACGAACGATTTTATTATTCTTACAAACTATCTTCTTATCAATTTCTTCACCATAGGTAAAATTTATTAATTTTTTCAAACTTGGAGCCTGCAAAATCCAATTCTTATTTTCCACATCCCAAAATGGCCAAGCCAAATCAATATACCATTTCTGGATTTTAGTTTTTATATCTGCCAAAGCAAAACTTTGGAAAAATTTAACTGACATACGCCCATTGCTACTTTTTTCAAGAATCAATACACAGAAATAATTCTCAGCTCCGTCAAGTGATAAGTCTGATTTTCCCGTAAAATATTGATTCAGTTTCGTTACATAACGACCATATAAAGTTGATTCAATCGAAACCGGTTCTTTATAATCTTCCTCTTCATAAAGATCGTCTTCAAAATCATCGTCTTCATCATAATCATCAATGACATCATCATCCACCTCAATCGCATTGTCATTATAAGTATCATCAGTTACAACATTTTCATCTGGCAACTTGTTCTCATTGACATCAGCATTCGTTTCTACGGCTAAATCATCCATAAATGGCGGTTGCGCTGTAATCAAATCTAATGAAAACCATGATATACAATACGAATTTTCCCCTAAATAGTGTTTATAAATATTGCTATCAAGTAAATATTTAAGCATATTATGTATTTTTTGAGATGTTTCATAGCCGATATGAATCACCTGATCGCCATCGCTAAAACGACCAAAATACGTGTCTTTATGATTACTGGTACTCACTAACTTAGCTTTACCGATAACACCACGATGTGTATTAATACAATACATTTTCTCCCCGGCAATATCGCAATATTCCTGATTTTTCTGAGACTTATTCTGCTCTGTTACATAATCAACAAATAACTGATGTAATGGCTGATTTTGTGAAATATTCTGTATCCCATCTTCACAAGCAATCTCAAATGTCACAACAACTTTTTCAACATCAGTCTTTACTCTTTTACCGTCCGTTTCAACTTCAATATCATAACCATCTATGCGATACGGATGCCCTTGACTGATACCGTTAGCTATATCCTGCAACAAAGAACCTTTTCTGACATATTTATAAATAGCCGTAAAAGCTCCATCTTGGCGATTATGTTTCATCATAAAGTCTTTAATGTCATCTTGAATTTCAAAATACATCTTTACTTTTTCATTGTTTTTCTTACTCCCATCAGAGATGAGATATCCCACTTCATCACAAATAGGATGCGGAGCTACATTTGTTGTCCGATTAATAGATTCCTCGGTAACAGGGAAAATCATGTACTCGTTTTGCGGTAAAAAATCACCTTTAATAAAATCGCCTTTTTCAGTTAGTGTGATAACAAATATATCTTTGCCGTTGGCCGATTTTTTATTGCTATGATAAATAGGCAATAAATTTGGCTCTTTCATGTTGGAGATATCATCTACAACACCGGCTTTTAATGCTTGGTTATAGGTGCTTAATAAAACTTTTAAAAGATTCATTCCCCGTCGCTCCCCTCATACAATGCGAGCTCTTCATCCACAGGCAAATATTGCGGTTCCTTAGTCGCAACATATGCTCTCAACTTATGCCGTATTTCGCACTCTTCAGGTCGTTTAAATTTTATAACTCCGTTTTTCATAAATGTGGCAGTAAAATTTGAATATAAATGACCATCCGTATATGACTGGGTTGAACCCTTTAATCGCGGGACCGTTCCCTCTGATTCACCGTAATTTGTAAATCCGGGATAGATAAATGAGTGGAACATAATACCATATGAAAAATCTCCCGAATATGCCGTTTTTAAATTCTCATACTGACTTTTGCTTAATTTTTCTATATACCCCAAACATTCTCTGGTGCCTAAGAAAATATCGCGGCGACCGCCCTTTTTCATAGATCGCAAAATAATCTGTTCATGTTTAACCCTATCCCAATCTTGCTTAAGTTCCGGAAATTGTTCATTCCATTCAAAGTGGAATTTCACCGCATAAGCTACATCTTTTAGATATGTAAAATAAGATAAATCCTTATTTGCATTGCCGGTCTTACTATCTGATGTACCGAGCGGTAACAAAATACCCCGTGTTTCCATCTTTATTGGATTTAGGATTTTTACTTCGTCAATCACATAATAAATACTCGGTTTCCAATATGATGCCTCTACAATTCCCTTCAATGCTTGATAGGTTGGTACCTGGTAAGTAAACTTCTCACCGCCGCCCTTTGACATAGGATCCGTAAATAATGCATATTCGCCAAATACCTTAAGATAAAATGGGTCTGATTGGAACATAGCATCCCCTCCTTAAAACATAAATTCCCTTAGAATATGAGTTCATTCATATCCCCATGTATTAACCCTTTTTCTATATCATAATCTTCACTTTGCAAGATGCAAATTTGCTTGTCTAATTCCAGTGAAATTTTATAATCTTTGATTAAATCTTTTCTAATTGATACCGTATATCGTTGCAGGCGTTTCAATAAATGCTTTAATCGCCCATAATCTGCAATCGCCCTCTCCACCTTAATTTTTTCAATCAGGTCATATAGCAATTCCATCAATTGCGAACACTCTTCATTTTGATACGGCACAATAACTGTAACATTATCATTATCAATCAAATGAAAGTTTTCACCTGCGGTTTTAAAGCTTTGCATCAAAGCGCCTTTCCCTTTTCGCTTAGAATTATCCGGTTTATTTGTGCCGCGATTATTACTTCCGGAATTTACAATACCTGCTGGTATTCCACTCCGTCTAAGTGTATTTTCAATTGTTGCCTTCATTGTATCAATTCCTTGATCAGCCGCCTCTTGGATTTTTTTATTTTTACTTAATAAATCCAGCAGTGTCGTATTTAATTCTGGTTTCCAGTTTTTTAATTTTATAGGGTATTGCAAAAATGCCACGTTCTGCAATATTAGTGTTTGATAGAGACTCTTGTAATATTGTTCGAGTAATTCGCTTATAGAATTTGCCATCAAATAGCTTGAATCTTCTTCATCAAATTTCCAATTCGTCCGATCTACGTTGGTGGAAAGCATATTTAATATCACTTTTTGAGCCACATTAAATAAAGGTAGTCTACTTAAATCCTCCACCCCGTATCGCATAATGTAGACTATTCCCTTTTTAGTCCTTTTTCCTTCTCGATTACAACGCCCAGCAGACTGCATAATACTATCAATACCGATTAATGAACGGTACACAATATCAAAATCAACATCTACACCGGCCTCAATAAGTTTTGTACTAATACAAATAACCGGCGTACCTTCTTCACCTTTACGCAAGGCCTTCAATTGTGTCTTTATAGCCTTAATATAATCTAAACGATGAGCTGCACACTGATTAGTTGTCATGTTATATAGTGCTATATCCTCATCAGCCAAACAATTTTTGAGCGCATCATACAGCGTAATAACAGCCTTTTTCGTATTCAAAACAACTAAAATGCTTTTTTCCGTGTTTAATCGACTTATAATATGTGATGCTAACTCTTCTGTGTCAAATATTTTCTGACAATTTTCGCCTAATAGGCTTTTATAAACAACCCTTGAAAATACTTCATCCTTACTGTTTTCCTTAGATGTCAGTTCTGTAAGTACTTGCTCATTTTTATGCCCTACTAAATCCTTCTTTATCGGACACAAACCATAAATACAAGGATAGGCTAATACTGTTTTTTGATCATAACTTGGCGGCGTCGCTGTACAGTGCACCAAAGTAACCTTCATCATATGGGTTAAAAAATTCATCATCAAATTAAAATTATAAATTATTTCCGGCGGTAAGCTTTGAATTTCATCAATAATAATCGTAGAATTAATTAATTTAGAAAATCGTCGTATTGATGCCGCTCGCCCCGCAAACAAAGTGTTGCTTAATTGAACTAGCGTAGTTAAAATTACCGGAACCTCCCAGCTTTCTCGCAAGTAGTTTACATAGTCGTAATCCTCTGACTCCGTATAATCCGCTATATCTCCATTATTACTAAAGTTATTTTGTTCAATATTATCTGAAATTACATTTGAATGATGCTCTAGTATATATGCGTCATATGCTGGATACCGCCCCTTATCAGTTAATACCTCTTGAATCTCTTGTGCATTCTGTTCAAGTACCGACAAAAACGCCGTGGTATAATAAATTCTATTTTTCTGAAAAACCTTTGCGTTTTCAATAGCAAAACGTAACGATGCATAGGTTTTGCCGGATCCCACCGGCATATCCAATTTAAAATTTCCTTTAGCACATTGATTGGCTTTATCCAGTACTTCATCGGCCAATAATCCTCTAACTTTATTTAAGCGATTTGTCGGTTCTTTAAATTGACTATAGAAATGCTGTATACGTTCACTCAACTGGCTCCACACAACATTCATTTCATCTGTATTATATCGCTTATCTATAATTTCACGACCAAAATTAGACGAGTCAAAAATGTCAGCGTCTTTCAAGATTGCTAAAATTAATCGAGCCATAGCCCCTTCATAAAATGTTCGAGCTATAACCTTATCATTCTTATTGTTAGAATCATTATAGCTTTCTAAAAGTTTTAGCTTTTTATCATTCCATACAGAGAATTCTTCATATCCTTGAATAAACATCTCACTCAAAGTTTGGTTGAATTCTTCTGCACACCAATCATTTAATTCCTTAAAAAATATAGTTTCATTAGCCTTAGACTCACCCATATTAGGATTCAACAACAGGCGCTGCCCAAATTTATACTGATCTTTTTCGAGAATATCAAATAACCCATGATGAGCTAATATGGCATATTGCATTAATTCAGTATATAGCTTTCGCTTTCTGCGTTCATTTTGATCTACTTTTACTCTATATTCCGGATTACCTGCCCACAACTCTTTAAATAATTTTTGCAAATAACGTGCACCCGTACTTGAATGTATAACATGCCCCTTATTATTACCTCGAATATATTCTTGGAATGCTACGCTACTTTTCCCCGCATCATGCAATAATCCCACTAAAAAACACATTGTCGGAATTCCAATATCCGATGCCAACTCTTGAGAATGAATAGCACAATTTTTCAAATGTTCAAACAAGGATTGTTCTTTTTTTAAATTAATATTTGAAAAATCAGCAATATGAGCAATTAATTCTCCCATATAAATCTCCCTTTGATATTTATAACACTTTATTGACTAAATTATACTCTTATTATTCTAAAATAACAATTATGTTATGCATTATGTAAAATACCTATAAAAAATGAGCCAAATTAAAAATCACATCTCCAATTCAGAGATGCGCTTTTTGTCAACTTTCTGCATTTAAAATCAAATACTAGAGATTAAATAACCCCTTTATACTCATCTATCCCCTATACCTACAAAAATAAAAACTTAAAACACCGAACCCTCTTATTGGTGTCGTAGTACTTCAATATTCTCTACCAACAAAGGTAGTGACGACATCACCAAGGTTCAAGTTAACAAAAACAAAAACTTCAATCCACACTACCAACAAAGGTAGTGACGATATACAAATAGGGTTTTATTATATTCCGGGTGACTTCAATCCACACTACCAACAAAGGTAGTGACGCGCTCCGTTATGCGTGCATCCGGTGAGATTTAGACTTCAATCCACACTACCAACAAAGGTAGTGACGCAAGCCGTAGCTGATGCGGGCATCTATCCTTTTACTTCAATCCACACTACCAACAAAGGTAGTGACGGTAATTTCATAAGGGGGGCGGCTAACTGGTGGAACTTCAATCCACACTACCAACAAAGGTAGTGACGCGTCAATCGCTATGCGCTGATAGTCGTGCGGCTACTTCAATCCACACTACCAACAAAGGTAGTGACGGTGGCCAAGTGATTAAGCAATATTTATATGACGACTTCAATCCACACTACCAACAAAGGTAGTGACTAAGGGAATAGACAGTTATGTTGTAAAACTGAATCACTTCAATCCACACTACCAACAAAGGTAGTGACTTTATATTGACGATTATCAGTTCGAGAGGATATGACTTCAATCCACACTACCAACAAAGGTAGTGACCTATGAGCTTAAGATTGGCACTAAAACTGGAGCAAACTTCAATCCACACTACCAACAAAGGTAGTGACTAACCGTGACGGATGCAATAAAGCAGATTTGTAATACTTCAATCCACACTACCAACAAAGGTAGTGACTATCCGATTTAGGGAAGCAAGAGCAAGCATAGAAACTTCAATCCACACTACCAACAAAGGTAGTGACGGCATTTGGCGGTGAGTTAGATGACAACGAAACAACTTCAATCCACACTACCAACAAAGGTAGTGACTGCAGATCTAGGCATAGGGATAAAAACACACTTAACTTCAATCCACACTACCAACAAAGGTAGTGACTCGACGAGTTAACAGCGGCGGCTGATGACCTTGAACTTCAATCCACACTACCAACAAAGGTAGTGACTACGCCTCAAGCACCTTTTTCGCAATTTCAAGACTACTTCAATCCACACTACCAACAAAGGTAGTGACATTGTTGCTAACCATTCACGGTTATTTCTCCTATACTTCAATCCACACTACCAACAAAGGTAGTGACCCCTGTTCTAGCCACCCATCACTCCATACACGCCAACTTCAATCCACACTACCAACAAAGGTAGTGACAGCGTCTATTCGCGTCAGATTGACGCGTCAAGAAACTTCAATCCACACTACCAACAAAGGTAGTGACAGCTAAATATCATAAATAAATACTACAATATTCAGCTAATAGTCTTTTTAAACAATAAAATATAATATGTACGCTCTGTCTTATTATTTTTTATAATAGAAATTGCATATATAATAGTGCGAATCTCATAGTAATTGACACAATACTCCCCATTCGCACTAAGCAAACTTCGCTCTGAACAAAAGGTATTTCTACTTCAATTCTACCACATATTTCAAACACTTTAAACAAAACGACTGCCCAAACAGGAGCAGTCGTTTTTACCCTTACAGAATAATCATTTTAAACAATCAATAATGTCTCTTACATTTTTTCAAATTTAGATTTTGGCACGCCGCAAGTAGGGCATTCCCAATCATCAGGCAAGTCGGCAAAAGCTACGCCTTCAGCCGCTTCATCATACACATAACCGCAAACCGAGCAAACATATTTGTCTTTCATACGTCATTCCTCCTTTAGGAATAAAAAACATCAGCCACTTGGCTTATATCTTTCGGTAGTTACAACTCACCCATAATCTCTTTAGCAATGACATATCCTTGCGTATAGTTATGGCCTAAGTTAAGACCAAATACATCCAGTGGATAGTCTGTACTGCCATAGAAATGACCAGCTAAATTGCCTGCCGCATAAAGACCTTCAATCGTTTTATCGTCGTCATCAACGACTTGCATTCGTTCGTTAACTACCATACCGGAGCACGAAACGGTGAATCGAATGTGACGATGAATGCCATAGAACGGTGGTTTGAGCACCGGACATAAGTTTTCTTTAGCCACGCCGAACTCTACGTCACGTCCGTCCGCAGCCATTTCATTATATCGTTTAACCGTTGCCAAAAAGGCCGGTACATCCTTAATTTTTAACTTCGCAGCTAATTCTTCCAGGGTATCTGCTTTAAAAGTAGCAATAAGCCCCGGAACAACGCCTACATGTTCCACATCTTCTTCCGGCATCCATTTTTTAATGGATTCGAAATCTTCGTAGCCAAGACCTAGTCGTTTGGCCTGTTCCATATAATCACTGTCAAAAATCTGGCAATAATAACCTTCGTCTTCTTTGCTCGTCAAGTAGCAGTTCATAAGGTCCATGCCCAAAGCTTCATCACAGAAACGCTTGCCGTTCAATTTAACGCGTAAATATGGCGAATCCATCATGGATGCCGGACCCGCATCCATATCATGGGCCATCTTAGTGTGTCCCACATTTTCCATGCGACCGCCGACCCAGGCAATCATCTTGTGACCGTCACCGTCATAACCGAAACGTTTACGTTTCAAATTATCCATATCCGGCATATAATAATGCATCATTTCATCATTATTCGCATAGTCACCGGTAGCCAATACTACGCCCTTCGAGCCGTTAAGTTGAATGTAGCCGTCCGGCGATTTGGCAATAACACCGATAACACGACCCGTTTCGTCTTGCACCAGCTGTTCGCCCGGTGTGCCGTAGTAAATATCGATACCACGTTCTTCGGCCAATTTACAAAGTGCTTTCATACCTTGCCCCGTATTATAAGGTTTCGGACCGAATACACAGGTCGTAAATTCAATCTTAAAGCCATGTTTTTTCAAAAGTGCCGTATGTACCGGCGTCCCCATGTCTTTAACCTGAGTCCGGCCAATTTGGCCTGTTCAATCACCCAGCTCACGGCTTCGCCGGAGTGATTAGCCCACATTTCAATAAGGCCGCGTTTCGCACGATGGTCTGCTGAAGCTTCCAGCAAAGTAACGAGACGTACTACATCATAAGGATCGCTCTTGTCCAGTAACACACCGGCTCCAAAGTTACCGCCCGCCATGGCGGATTTCAATTTTTGCACAATGGCAACTTTCGCCCCCAGTTCAGCTGCCTTTAACGCACAAGGCACACCCGGTGAACCTGCACCCACTACGACGATATCATACTGCTTAACGTCCTTGATATCCGTAATAGGATCGGGCTTTTTAAAGAAAGCTAACTGTTCGTTCATACACATTACATTTTTTCATCAGAAAAAATGTAATACAAAAACAAACATCAAATCAATCTCTACGTTTACCTCTATTGCACGCCTTATATTTACAAATATCAAATTGAAAAAGACATTACATTATTTTACTGCATTACTGTTCAACAGCATCATATGCCAAGCCGGCATTCCAAATCACCGGGGACTCCCAAGTTTCTAACTCTTTATCTTGGATTTTTACCGCCATAATCATAGACTTTGCCAACACATCGGTAGGCATCGGTTTTTTATCTTCAAAAAGGCCCTTTTCATTTAAGAACTTCAACAGACCTACGCTGATGCTTTCCGCCATGCGATCTGTATGCTTACGTTCTAAAGCCGGTGGTCGCATTATAGTTGTTTTCGCAAAATGTAGTCCCTTAACAGCCTCTTCCAATTCCCCTTTCATGCGGGTATAGAAAAAGTGCGAATTAGGCGATGCGAGCATTGTCGAAAGCAAGACATAGTGTGGCACTTCATTCTTTTTGGCAGCCTTGGCAAACTGCATTTGATAGTAAAAATCCACCAACCACTGTTGTTCCTGACTGCCCGCATCTTTACGGGTCGTCCCGAGACAAGCAAATAATACATCGCCCGTCACGGATTTTGCCCACATTTCCGGATTGTCAAAATCGATAATATGAGTAATCAACTTTTCATGGATAATTTCCGGATCACGACGCACAAAAATCTCAACAGAATCAAACATTGGATTTGCCAATACCAAATCTAATAAATCGCGGCCTGTCGCCCCGGTTGCCCCCACAATAATAGCCTTCATACAGCCTCCTCATCTACAAACATGTGCAATTACACATTATGCACTATCTATATGTGATACATCATGCCATACACAATCTATACATGATATACCACATTCCATATACCGACACAAGCTTTATTACGTAAAAAAACTCAAATATTTTGCCGGTTCATTATTTTCATCAATAATAATTGATATCTTTTATCATTTCAACCCATCTAATTATATCGATATTATGTTATAATCAATTATAACGTATTTATATTCAATAGTACATTTTATTAATCATTGAAATTTTGAATAAATGAACGAAAAAAGGAGGATTCTCTATGTTTCCGGACGAATTCTTTGAAGTATTAAAACACGAAGGTGTGATTTCCATTACGACTTGGAGTGATAATGAAGCTCATGTAACCAACACTTGGAATTCCTATTTAAAAATTAAGGACGACACAATCTTAATTCCGGCTGCCGGCATGAATTCCACTGAAGCTGACGTTGCCAAAAACAATCGCGTTATCGTAACCATGGGTGCTCGTGAAGTAGAAGGCTTCAACGGCTACCAAGGTACCGGTTTCCGCGTAGAAGGTACAGCCAGCTTCATCAGCGAAGGTCCTATTTATGATGAAATGTATGCTGAATTCCCATTCTTAAAACGCGTTTTGGCTGTAAAAGCTGAAATGGCAAAACAATTATTATAATTCCAATTTAATACATATATTTGCATTACTGTATATATAACTCCATGTATATAACTCCATGTATATAAATGTATGCATATACTATCTAAGCCCACTCCAGTGGGCTTTTTTCATGCAATCATTCACGAAATAATATAGGATGCTTATTCAAAAAAACATCGACACTTCTAATAAATTCGATGTATTATATATTAGTCCCTTGATGGACTATTAATATTTCAGACTAAATGGAAGATATACTAATTTGTTAATTAAAATTTACTGAATAAAAAATGATGGAGTGTTTAATGAAGCAAACAATACATGAACAAATCGCTATGTACTGTAACTTACTGAACGAATGGCAAGTAGCCTATGAAGCCTATGCTAAATCTATGGGTCTATCGAATACGGCGTTGGATATATTGACTACAATTTATGAAAATCCAAATTGTACCCAGAAAGAAATTGCAGACAGTATTTTTTACCAAAGCAAACTGTAAATGCTGTTGTAACTACTTTTTTAAAAAACGGCTGGGTTAAGTTGGAAGAAGTACCGGAGGATCGCCGCAATAAAATGGTCAACCTTACTGATGAAGGGCTCTCCAAAGCTCGTGAAATCATGGACCGAATTCACAGTTGTGAAATATCTGCCATGAAACAATTAACTCCGGAAGAAAGGGAGACCTTACTTACGTTAACTAAGACATACATTCAAAGTTACAGTCAAGCAATGGCTGATAGTTTGGAATAACCGACGAACAGCATTTGCAATGTTAAACAACTATTACTCGTTGAGAAAAGAGAGGAATTCATATGACAATGTGGTTAATACTTTTTGGCAGCCTGTTTCTTCTGGGCGGGGCCAGTTTATTTTTCCTAATATACAGCTTAGGCCGTTTACCTTTCATGGAGGTTTTGACAAACGGCAGTAAAATCATGACATGGCTCATAAGTGCAGCCATCGTTATCATTCCGACCTGTTTAATTTGGATGTCATACACGGTTACTAACGCTATAATCGTGCTCTTGCACTTTACCTTCTTCTGGGGGCTCGCCGAGATTTTGCGTGTCCTGGCTATGAAGTTTGATTTAGCTACAATTTCCCGCTCCGCAGCTGCTCTTGTGGGCGTGCTCGTTACTGTAGTATACCTCGGTGTAGGTTGGTATCAGGCTCATCATGTAGCTCAAACCGAATACACTGTTACCACTGATAAAAAAGTCGGTAATTTACGCGTAGCCTTCTTTGGTGACTCCCACTTAGGTTCCACCTTCGATGCAGACGGTTTAGCCGAGCATTTGAAAACTATTGAAAAAGCTAAGCCGGATTTACTTGTCATCGCCGGTGACTTCGTAGATGAACGAACCACTAAAGCAGAAATGATTAAAGCCGCTCAGGCTTTGGGCGATGTAAATACCCCATACGGTGTTTATTATGTATTCGGCAACCATGATAAAGCCCTCTATCAGCCTGGCATTCGTGATTTTAGCGGCGATGATTTAGTAGCCGAACTCGAAAAAAACGGTGTAATTGTACTTCAAGATGAAAGCATCTTACTGGACGACCGTTTCTATCTCGTTGGTCGCCAAGACGCCTCTCAAGAATTTGACTTTGGCGGATCTCGCGCCTCTATTGCCGATCTAATGGCACCACTCGATCACAGCAAATATACTATCGTACTCGACCATCAGCCGCGCGATTATGCAGCCGAAGCCAAAGCCGGTGCCGATCTCGTATTATCCGGCCATACCCATGGCGGTCAAATGATTCCACTCATGCAAATCATTCAGTGGTTTGGCATTGGGCAGAATGACCGTCTTTATGGTATTGAAAAACGTGACAATACGAACTTTATCGTAACCTCCGGCATTTCCGACTGGGCCATTCAATTCAAAACCGGTACCAAGTCCGAATATGTAATCGTTGATGTAAAAGAACAGTAATTGAAAGATTAATAAAGAATAAAAATATAGTAAGTAGTAAAAATGGCTACCATGAAAATGCATAATCCGCATCTTCATGGCAGCCTTTTATTTTTGTACATCCGAAATTCATGGAGCTCAAAATTTCAACCTTTTTCTTCTACATTCTTGACGTTTCTTCTAAAATCCGCTAAAATAACTAAGTAGTCATGCCGGCATAGCTCAGTTGGTAGAGCGGCTCATTCGTAATGAGTAGGTCGTAGGTTCAAGTCCTATTGTCGGCTCCAAACCATTTTTGAATTAAGAGGAATATTTCAAACTGCTGATAGCACCAGTAAACGTAAGGCTTTATGCCTTTACACAGCATTTTGAAATATTCCTCTTTAGTAAATTGCAATATGAAATTGAACACTTTTAAAAACCCAGTAACTTATTAACTTCTTCAATGAATACTTCTTGTG